>JADMIO010001115.1_pt1 | contig 53874 bp, 48 predicted proteins | sample 8958161 | NCBI WGS metagenome assembly JADMIO01 (sample SAMN16585339, study PRJNA669376) | soil metagenome | isolation source: Crop rotation soil | place: USA: Cullars Rotation, Alabama | collected 2011
CTGCGCTCGATCCCGCCGATCCGTGGATCGCGCGCGCCGCGCGCGCATTCGATGCGGCGCTCGTGCGCCGCGGTCACCGGGCCACGGTGCTCGCGACGCTGCCGCACGGCACCGAAACCGGCGTCGCAACGCTGCGCGTGGTGCCGGCGCTCGCGTCGCTGCGCATGTTCGACGCGGCTTCGGCGGTGGTGCGCGGCGCGATCGAATACCTGGACGAGGGCTTCGTCCCCGAGCGCTTCGATGCCGAGGGCTATCCGCACTACGGCGATCCCGAAGCGTCGTTGTGGCTGATCCACGCCGGCGACGTGCTCGCGCGTCGACAGGGCGACGCGGCCGCCGTACGCGACCAGATCTACCCGATGCTCGAGGGCATCATGCAGGCGTTCCGCGCCGGCACGCGCGGCGGCGTGCGCGTCGACACCGACGGCCTGCTGGGCGTCGGCGACCTGAAGCCCGCGACGCTCAACGTGCTCTGGTACCACGCGCTCGTCGCGATGGCGCAACTGGCGCGCCTGGTGGGCCGGCGCGAGAACAGCGCGTTCTATCTCGCGTGGGCGCGCGATCACCAGCATCGTTTTCTCGAGGCGCTGTGGGACGACGAGGCCGGCGTGCTCCATCAGGCGCTCGCACCCGACGGTCCGCGTGCCGGCATACGGCCCGGTCATCTGCTCGCGGCCGCACTCTCGCCCGCGATCCTGCCCCCCGACCGCGCGGCACGGCTGGTCGAGAACCTCGAGGCGGCGCTGTTCACGCCGGCCGGCCTGCGCCCCGAGCCCGGCGCGCGCATCGCGCAACCCGAGTGGCTCGGCACGTTCTTCACCGCGTGGCTGCGCGTCCATGGTCGCAGCGCCGAATCCCAGGCGCGCGTGCGCGAGTGGATGGAGCGGTTCGCCGAGCGCATCGGCATGTGCGGTCAGGTGCCCGAGCGCTTCGAACTCAGCGAGCCGCCGGGAGCTCCCGCGCGTTGGCGTGCGGCCGGCGCGCCTGCGGCCATCGTGCCGATGGCCGAGCTGCTGCGCGTGTGGGTCGAGGAGCTCGATCCCGTCGAGGCGGGGATCGCCGCGGTCTAGGTATCAGCGGGCGGCGCGCGTGTGCGCCGTGATCCACGTCGTCATCGTGTCGAGCAGGCCCGGCACGAACTCCTTCTTCAGCGTCGGGTAGAGCGCCGGATTCCCGCTCTCCGTCTGCTGGAACAGATGGTTCGCACTCGGCAGCACGCGCACCGTCAGCTTGCGATTCCCGGCCGTCGCGAGCGCCCGTTCGATCGGTGGCACGTTGGCGTCGGGTGGCACCTGCAGATCCTGTGCGCCGTACAGGACGAGCACGGGACAATGCACCTTCGACAGCGCGTCCGTGGGCTCCGCGGTGAGGAAGTACTTCATCCACGCTCCCGTCATCATCGTCACCTGCGCTTCGACTGCCTCGGTCAGCATCGAGTCGTCGATGGCGATCCCGGCGCGTGCGTAGGCGCGTCGCAGCACCGCGCGCGTGGCCTGCCGCGCTTCGTCGAGTCCCTGTCCCGTCTCGGCCGCCTGGATCAGGAGCCCCTGCGAGAGCGCGTTCATCGCCCGCAGCGTGTCATCGAAGCCCATGGTCGTGGTGATGCGCGCGCCCTGGAGCCGCAGCAGCGAGTCGCCGCGCAGTCCGGGCGGCGCCAGCAGCACCAGGAACGCGACCGAGTCGTTGCCCGCCGCGACCATCGGACCGATCAGGCCGCCTTCGCTGTGGCCGATCAGGCCGATGCGACGCGCGTCGACGTTCGGATGCCTGCGCAGGAAGCGCATGCCGGCGCGTGCGTCCTGCGCGAAATCGAGCGAGCTCGCCTCGCGGAACACGCCCGTCGAGCGGCCCACGCCACGATCGTCGACGCGCAGCACCGCGATGCCATGGCGCGTGAGATGGTCGGCGATCACGGCGAACGGCTTGAAGCCGAACAGCTCCTCGTCGCGGTTCTGCGGTCCGCTGCCGGAGATCAGCAGGACCGCGGGGAAGCGCCCGGCGCCCCGGGGGCGCGTCAGCGTGCCGGCGAGCGTGACCTCGCCGCTCGCGTACGTCACGTCCTGGCGCTCGTACGGGACCGGCGGTTCCGGCGCGTGCACGATCGCGCTGCCGCGCTCGAGATGGAAGGGGGCCGTGATGCCGGCCTGGTGGAAGACTCCGGTCACCGAATCGCCGCGCTGCGTCCCGGCGAATTCCAACTCGCTGCCGGGTACGCGCAAGGTGAACGTGACGCTGTCGTCGCGGGCGCGCACGTTCTGCAGCGCCATCTGCTCCGCGCCCTGATTCGGGATGCTGATCGTGGCGCGCAGGCTGTCGGGCGGCCCTTCCGCATCCACCACGAAGGTGATCGGGTTCCCGAACACGACGAGTGCGCCCTCCCAGTGGCCGGCGAAGCCGCGCGCGGACGTGGCGGCGGGCGTGGCGTGGTGCAGACCGCGGGGCACCGTCGTTCCCTTCACGGGAGTGGTGGCGGCCGTCAGCGCGAGCCACGCGGCGAGAACGAGCAGCGCGAACGTGACGAACGCGCGTGCGCGCCGCCGGTGCGGCGGCAGATGTCTCACGGCGTGTGCGCCGTGTCGGTCTTCGCGGCCTTGCCGAAGAAGCCTTTGAAGATGTCGGTCGCCTTGCGGCCCAGGCTGTCCTTCGCCGCGCGTTCGAGCCGCCGCGATGCCTCGTTGCGCAGGCTGTCGATCGCCTGCTGCTGGCGACGCTGCGCCGCCTCGCGCAGCTGGTTCTCGACCTTCGTCTTCTGCTCCTCGAGCGCCTGCGACGCGCGGCCCGCGAGGCGATCGCGCATCGCCCCCGTGTCGAGGCCGACGCGCGGCTGCTTGGCGCTGCCGCCGATCTTGAGATCGACGAGCAGATTGCCGTTCGCGTCGGTCAGCACGCCGGCGCCCAGCATGCTCGCAGCCTGCGGCGCGGCGACCAGCCCCTTCGGGACGGTACCGCTCAGCGTGTAGTCGAGCGTCGCGTCGAAGCCCGACGATCCGGTCAGCACCCAGTCGCCGTACGGCGTGTGCAGCGTGCCGTGGTCGGTGAACACGCGTCCCTGGTCGACCTGGAACGGAAGGTGGAGGTCGCGGATCTTCGTCACGCGCGCGGCCGGGATCTTCAGCACGTTCGCGAGCGCCTCGAGCGCCGGCGTCGGACCGAACGTGCCGTTCGCGAGTGCGGCGAGACCTTTCGCGGTGAGCGAGTGCGCGACCATCTCGGGCGTGATGCCCTTGCCCGACAGATCGAGCGTCGTGTTGAGCGAGCCCTGGACCAGCCCCTTGAGCGGTGTCCACGCCGACAGGATGCCGTCGGCCTGCACGCTGTCCATGCGCGCGACCAGCGCGTAGCCCGGGTTCTGCGGATCGGCGACGTCGAACTTCGCATTGCCGGTCACACGTCCGCCGTACGCGTCGCACGAGAACGACGGCGCCTCGACGACGGTCGGCGACAGCTTCACGGCCGCCTGCAGGTCGCGCACGTCGAGCTTGCCCTGGACGAGCCGGTCGATCGCGACGCGGCCGCCGCCGCTCGCGTTCGGCACCACCGGCGCGCCCGGCGTGGTCGGCAGCAGCTCGGCGAGATCGAGGTGCGGCGAACGGAACGTGAAGTCGACGCCCGCGGGCGCAACCGACCCCGGCTTCGCCATGAGCGCGAGCGGGCGTGTGACGCTGGCGTCGAGCGTGAACGACGAGGCGCCCGCCTTCGCCGTGAGGCCCTTCACGGTTGCACTCGCGGGCGAGAAGGTGATCGCGCCGTCCACGCCTTCCACCTTCTTCGGCAGCTGCGGATTCTCGACGCTCACCTGACGGAGGGTCGCGTTGCCTTCGAGCGCGAAGCTGCCCGGATCCTTCGCGCGCCCCGAGCCGCGCACGTTCGCATTGACCCGGCCGCTGAGCTTCGTGTCCTTCGGCGCGACGAGCGGTGCGACGGCGGCGAGATCGACGTCCCCCTGGAGCGCGAAACGCACCATGGGATCGGCGAGGCGCGTGACCAGCAGCTGCGCGGTGACCGGCTGTGCGGCGGCGCCGCTCGTGACGCGCGCGCGCAGGTCGCCGACGATCAGCGAGTCGGGTGCGAAACGCGCGGTGAACGCCAGGTTCTCGACCCCCGCCGGCGCGCCCGGATAGCGCATGGTCGCATCGCTCACGCGCATGGTGCCGATCACCGCGGGCAGCCGGTCGGGCGCCATCGTGCCGCTCACGCCGAGATCGAGGTCCATGCGTCCCGAAGCCTTCACGCCCTGCACCGCCTTCGCGTCGGCGGCCGACAGGAACTCCATGATCTGGCCGAAGTCGATGCCGCTGCCGCGCGCGCGCAGGTCGAGCGTCGCCTGCGGACCCGGATGCGTGACGAGTCCCGAGAGCGCGAGCTCGGTGCGGTCGAACTGCACCGCGAGCCGCTCGAGCGCGAGCTTCTCCTGCGTCGTGTCGTACTTGCCGCGGTGCTCGATCTTCCACTTGAGCTTCGACAGCGAGGTGTTGAGCGATGCCAGGCTGCGCGCGGTGTCGGCGCCGAACGCGAGATCGGAGATTTCCGTTTTACCGTCGGTCGCGAACCGGGTGCCGCCGGCCTCCGACGTGAGCCCGATCGTGCTGCCGACACCGAGCGCAATGCGCCGGCGGTCCTTCAGATCGTCGACGAGCACGCGGCCGTCCTGGATCGACAGCTCGCGCACCTCGAGGTCTATCGGCTTGCCCGCCTTCTGGGCCGCCGGCTGCGGCTTCACCATGTGGTCGAAGTTCGTCGTGCCGTCGGGCCGCAGCACGAGGTGGATCTGCGGGCCGTCGAGCACCAGCCGCTTCACGACCATGCGCTGCCCTAGGAGCGCGCCGAGGTCGAGGTCGAGATGCACGGAGCGCGCGCGGAACGCCGCCCCCTGCGCGAAACCGCCCGGCTCGGCGAGGGCGGGCCCGACGACGGTCAGCCGCACCGGCGGCCACAGCCCGATGCGCGCGTCGTCGTAGCGCACCTCGCGCGCGAGCGCGCCGGCGAGTTGGGCCTGGACGATCGCGCGCACCTTCGCGGGCGGGAACAAGATGACGAGCGCGAGCCACGCGACGAGAACGAGCGCGACCGGAACGACGAGGATCCAGATCCAGCCGGGGATGCCGCGCCGCGGCGCGGACGAGGAGGGCGCGTTCATGGGGCGTGATCATGGTGCGGGGGTCGATGGGGTGCAAATCCGTCGCCACGGATGACGGTCCGCGGTGCTTGTCCCGGAACCCCCCAGCCTTTAGCCTCCGCGCACTCACATGGAGCCCGCAGCCCTCGCACCTTTGCGCGAGCATCGACTGCTCGCCGTCATTCGCGCCGCGAACGCCGCGGCCGCTCTCGGCGCCGCTCGCGCGGTGGCCAGGGGTGGACTGCCGCTGCTCGAAGTCACATACACGGTGCCCGACGCGACACGCGTCATGGCCGAGCTCGCGCAGGATCCGGACGTGATCGTCGGCGCAGGCACCGTGCTCACGGCGCGCCAGGCACACGATGCGATCGCCGCCGGCGCGCGCTTCATCGTCGCGCCGAACCTCTCGCTCGAAGTGGCGAAGGTCGCCCTCGCCGCCGGGCTGCTCTACATCCCCGGCGCGTACACCACCAACGAGATCGTCGCCGCGCGCGACGCGGGCGCTCATCTGATCAAGGTGTATCCGGTCGGCGTCGCCGGCGGACCCGATTACATCCGCATCATCCGCGATCCGCTCCCCGACATCCCCATGCTCGCCGCCGGCGGCACGAACCTCGACAACATCCTTCCGTTCTACGCGGCCGGGTGCTGGGCGTGCGGCATCGGTGGCGCACTCGCGGACCCGGCGCTCGCCGCGGCCGGACGATTCGACGAGATCACCGCCCGCGCCCGCGCGTTCGTCGAGCGGGCGCGCTCCTGGGCGCCCGCCATGAAGGCATGATCCCGCGCCTCCGCGCGGCCGCCGCCTTCCTCATTCCGTTCTACGCGAGTTGTTTCGCTGCGCTCGTTCCGTGCGCGGTGCGGCCGGCGTGCGCCGCGACCGAGGAGTTCTCGACCTTCGGCCTGTTCGGCACCGAGGAGGACGACGAGAGCACGATCGATCACCTGCTCACCGCGACGCCACCGGCGTGGCGCGAGCGCTGGGAACGTTCCCACCTGGCGATTCGCATGTCGCAGGGCTGCTTCACGTCGGGCCAGTGGATCGTGGACTCCGACGTGAAGCTCTCGACGTCGATCGGCGGCACCGCCACCTTCGGCGTGTACGACCGGCGCTACGAGTCCGACGACGGCACCTGGACCTACACCGATCTGCTGCTCCGTTTTCCGACGCGGTACGGCGCCCTGGGCGGCTACTTCCGTCCGTATCACGACAAGAGCCGTCAGGATTTCGGCGGGTTCTGGGAAACGGGCAACGACAGCATCGGACTCCAGACCCACCTCGAGTTCACGCTCGAGGACACGTTCAACAATTTCTGGGCGTTCCGTCAGACCCGCGTCGGGGATCTGTCGGAGCCGTACCTGCACCATCCCTACGAGGCCGCGGCGCGTTTCGTCGATCGCGAGGCGTGGGTGCGCTGGGAACTCTCCGGAAAATGGCTGACCCCGTCGGAGCAGCAGGTGATCGGCGGGGCCACGGCGGCCGACTACCGCATCGCCACGCTGTGGGGCGCCCAGGGCGACGGTTCCGCCGAAGTGAGTGCCCTGGGGCTGACGTGGCTCGGCAGCGCGCACATCAAGCAGGCGCACAGCGTGGACGACGCGACGGATCCGCCCGGGTCGCAGGGTGAGCGCTGGCGCAATCGCTGGAGTGCGACCGCGGGCGTGCGCGCGAAGACGCACCGCACGACCTGCGACCTGAAATGGATGTACGAGGTGCGTCGCGATCACTATCAGCCCGCCGGGCCCGAAGCGACGCTCGACGCGATCGATCGTGTGATCTGGCTCGACAGCTGGTCGCGGCTCTCGTCGGTGTTCGACCTGCGTCTCGGCGCGATGCTGGACCAGATCACCGTGGCCACGTCGCAGGCCTACCCGTACTTCACCTACGGCTCGCGGCGGGAGTCGCGCGCCTACTTCGGGCTCAGCGCGCGGTTCGGCAACTTCTCCGCGTCGGCACTCGAGGGCATCGAGCTCGATCGCGAGCCCTACGACGTGTTCTTCCACCACGACAAGGGATTCCTCACGCTTCAGGCGTCGTTCTGACGCGGCGCGGCGCACTTCCGACGCCGTTCCCGCCTTGCCCGGCTCCCCCGCCCCCGCTATCGTGCGCCGCGTTCTCTGGACACGCATCGCGTGCCGACCCCCGGCTCCGCTGCTTCCTCGTCGTGCGTTCCGCGCGCGGCCCCCGGGTACCGGCTGCACGACAAGGAGGCATCGTGGTCAAGCGACTGGTCATCGCCTGCCTAGTGACGATCGTGGCGCTCGCCGCCCGACAGGTCGCGGCGGAGCCGCTCGGCAAGCACTTCGAGCTGACGCCGTTCGGCGGCTGGACCTGGATGGACGGCGACACGAAGGCCGTGACCGGCCACCCGCTCGCGGACGACATCCATTTCGGCGGACGCGCGGGCTACATCTTCAGTCACCTGTGGGGCATCGAGCTCGCGGGCGGCGTCACGCCGACCTCCGAGGACACGCCGGACAATCCGAAGGACGCGACGTTCTCGCACTTCTCCGGGAACGTCCTGTTCACCCCGTTCAACAAGCGCTCGGGCGGGCCGTTCCTGTTCGGCGGCGTGGGCAGCGCGCGCATCAAGCCGAGCGGCGGTGAAACCGAGAGCGGCACGTCGTTCGAGTTCGGCGGCGGCGCGCGCTTCTGGCTGAGCGATGCACTCGGCGTGCGGCTCGAGGTGCGCAACGTCTCGAACAGCATCGAGCCAGCCAGCGGCAAGGTCAGCCTGGACAATGTCATCGTCGGCGGCGGCGTCACGTTCGCGCTCGGCGCCACCCCGCGCGACACCGACGGCGACGGCGTGCCCGACAAGACGGACAAGTGCCCGGACACGCCGCACGGCGCCAAGGTCGACGCCTCGGGCTGCCCGATCGATCTCGACCACGACGGCGTGTTCGACGGCCTCGACCAGTGCCCCGACACTCCGGCCGGTGCGAAGGTGGACGCGAAGGGCTGCCCGACCGACGCCGACGGCGACGGCGTGTTCGACGGCATCGACACGTGTCCGGATACCCCGCACGGCGCGAAGGTGGACGCGAAGGGCTGCCCGATCGACAGCGATGGCGACGGCGTGTTCGATGGCATCGACCAATGCGAGAACACGGCGAAGGGCTGCACGGTCGACGAGAAGGGCTGCCCGAAGGACACGGACGGCGACGGCGTGTGCGACGGCGTGGACCTGTGTCCCGCGTCGCCGGCCGGCGTCCAGGTGGACGAGAAGGGTTGTCCGACCGAGCTGATCGAGCGCGAGACGGAGCTGCTCGACACGGGCATGATCCGGCTCCAGGGCATCAACTTCGAGACGAACAAGGCGGACATCAAGCCCGAGTCGTTCCCGGCGCTCGACGTGGTCGGCCAGGTGCTCACGAAGTGGCCCGAGCTGAAGATCGAGATCGGCGGTCACACCGACTCGCGTGGCTCGGCCGCGAAGAACCAGAAGCTGAGCCTCGCGCGCGCGAAGGCGGTCGAGGCGTACCTGGTGCAGAAGTTCCCGGGGCTCCAGGCAAGTCAGTTCACCGAGAAGGGCTATGGTGCATCGCGGCCGGTGGTGCCGAACCGCGACGAGACGTCGTGGGCGATGAACCGCCGCGTCGAGTTCGTCGTGCTCAACAAGGACGTGCTCAAGCACGAGGTCGAGAAGCGGCGCACGCTCATGAAGCCCGAGGCGGCGCCGCCGGATACGACGAAGCACTAGCAGGCCCCTTCTCTCGAAGGCGGGACGGGCCGGACCTGGGAAGGTTCGGCCCGCCTCATTCCTCATCCAATACGGGACTTCCCGAGCCCCCCGCGGTCCCCGCGGAGAACCGGCATGCATCGGAAGACGACGGCCGCCCTGGTGACGCTCCTGCTCGTGTGGGCAACGCCGTCCGTTGCTGCCCGCGTGTGGCCGCCGCCCAACGAGCCCACCTGGGTCCTGTCGCCGTACGCCGGCTGGCACATGTTCGATTCCGAGTACGGGGCACACGTGCACGGCGACCCGTCGTTCCACATCGAGGACGCCGTGACGTTCGGTGCGCGGCTGAGCCGCGTGTGGGACCACGGCCTCGGCGTCGAGGTGGTGGCGGGGTTCACGCCGACGCGGCTCGAGCGCTCGGGGAACGAGATCGCGAACGTCCAGTTCGGATTCGCGACTGCGGATTTCATCTGGCGCCCGATGGGACGCCTGCGCGGTCCATACCTGGCGCTCGGCGCCGGCGGCGGGCAGTTCGGCTTCCGCAACATCGATGACGGCGTCTATCTGCACCTGCCGGTGGCTGCGAAGGATTCGCTCGACAACCAGCTCCCGCAGTTCCTGATCGATGGCGCGGCGGGCATCGCACTGCCGGTGACCGATCGCATGGCGGTGCGCATCGAGGCGCGGGATCTCGTCTGGGTGCCGAAGGAGGCCTCCGGATGGGACGACCTGTTCCATCACTTCCAGGTCGGCGCGGCGCTCTCGTTCGGACTCGGTGGACCCGGCAAGGATGCCGATCAGGACGGCGTTTCCGACAAGAAGGATCGCTGCCCGAACACGCCGCCCAGCGCGTCGGTCGACGCGCATGGCTGTCCCGCGGACGAGGATGGCGACGGCGTGGTGAACGGCGTCGATCGGTGTCCGGGCACGCCGCACGGCGCGCGGGTCAACGCGCAGGGCTGCCCGACCGACTCGGACGGTGACGGCGTCCCCGACGGCATCGATCAGTGCAATCAGCCGACGAAGTGTCCGGTGGATGCACGCGGCTGCCCGCTGGACGAGGATCATGACGGCGTATGCGATGCGAACGATCGCTGTCCCGGCACGCCGGCGGGCGTGGCGGTGGACGCGAACGGCTGCGCGCCCGACGAGGATCACGACGGCGTGCCCGACGTGCTCGACCGCTGCCCGGGCACCCCGCCGAACACGAAGGTCGATCGCACCGGATGTCCGTCGACGCTCGGCGAGGTGGACCGCAACTTCGCCACGACCGGGCGCATCAAGCTCGCGAACCTGCCGTTCGCGAGCGGCCGCGACGAGGTGCTGCCGGGCGCCTACTTCGCGCTCGATCGCGCGGGCGATGCGCTGGCCGCGCAGCCGGCGGTGCGGGTGGAGATCGTGGTCAGCGGCGGTCCCGGCGATTCGCAGGCGCTGAGCCGCAAGCGCGCGGACGCGGTGCTGCGCTACCTCATCGACCGCTTCCCGGATCTCGACGCGCGCCGCTTCACCACGCGCGGCACCGCGGGCGCGATGACGAAGAAGAAGGCGGCGCCCGGCACCGCGCTGCGCACCGTCGAGTGCGTCGCGCTCAATCCCGAAGCGCTCAAGCGCACGCCGGTGAAGAAGAGCCCGACCCACCGCTGACCCGCGTCGGGCCGGTCTGCTCTGGTATCCTGCCGGCGCTTCGCCCATCGGCTCCCTGTCCCTTCACCACAGGAACCGCGCTCCGGATGGCCACCTCGTTCGCTCCTGAAGAAGTCGCCGAACTGGTCGCGGTGCGCCGCGATCTCCACCAGCATCCCGAGACGGCCTTCCAGGAGCTGCGCACCTCGGCGCTGGTCGCCGAGCGCCTGCGCGCGCTGGGCCTCGACGTGCGCACCGGCGTCGGACGCACGGGCGTGCTCGCCACGGTGAAGGGCGCGCGACCCGGGAAGACCGTGCTGCTGCGCGCGGACATGGACGCGCTCCCGATCCACGAGGAGAACGACGTTCCCTACCGTTCGCAGAACGACGGTGCGATGCACGCGTGCGGCCACGACTGCCACACGTCGATCCTGCTCGGCGTCGCGAAGCGATTCGCGCGGGACGCGGGACAGATGGCGGGCGACGTGCGGTTCTGCTTCCAGCCGGCCGAGGAGCAGGGCGGCGGCGCCGAGGCCATGATCGCCGATGGCGCGCTCGCACCGAAGCCCGACGCGGCGTTCGGACTCCACGTCTGGCAGACGCTCGCGATCGGCAAGGTCGGCGTGACGCCCGGACCGTTCATGGCTGCGGTCGACGAGTTCCGCGTCACGGTCCGCGGCGTCGGCGCCCACGCGGCGATGCCCGAGGCGGGCCGCGATCCCGTCCTGTGTCTCGCGCACATCGTGACCGCGCTGCAGGCGATCGCGAGCCGCGAGGTCAATCCGCTCAAGGAAGTCGTGGTGAGCGTCACTCAGCTGCGCGCGGGATCGGCGTTCAACATCATCCCGCCGTCCGCGTGGATGAACGGCACCGTGCGCGTGTTCGATCCCGAGATCTGGCAGGCGCTGCCGGAGCGTTTCGAGCGCATCGTGCGCGGCGTCGCCCAGGCGTTCGAGTGCGAGGCGGAGATCGAGTACCTGCGCTACAACAGGCCGACCGTGAACGACCGGACGATGGCGGCGCTCGCGCACGAGGTGGCCGCCGAGGTGGTGGGTGCGGACAACGTCATCGACGACATCCGCACGATGGGGGGCGAGGACTTCGCCTCGTTCCTCGCGCAGGTGCCGGGGTGCTTCATCGCGATCGGCTCGCGCAACGAGGGGCGCGGTCTCGTCTACGAGCACCACCACCCGCGCTTCGACGTGGACGAGCGCGCGCTCGAGATCGGCGCCGAGGTCCTGATGCGCATCGCCCGCCGGTTCCTGGAGCGGAACTGATGCGCCGTTCCGGCCGCGCGCTCGCGGCCGTGGCGTGTCTCGCGATCGTGGCGGCCGCCGTGTCGGCTGCGGAGCTGCTCCAGCCCGACGCCACCTACAAGGATGCGCAGATGGAGCTGCGCATGGCCCAGCGCGACACCGCGGGACGAGCCGACGATCCGGCGCGCCTCGACACGCTGGCGGTCGCGCAGCTGCGGCTCGCGCGCATCGAGGATGCGACGCGCACGTTCCAGCGCGTGCTGAACGCGAACCCGGCCGATCCCACGGCGCTCGCGGCGATGGGCAAGCTGGCCCTGTTCGCCGACCGGCTGTCCGAGGCGGACAGCCTGCTCGGCCTCGCCGTCGCGCGGGACCGCGATCGCGAGTGGGTCGCCGATCTCTACGCCGCAAAAGTCCGACTCGGACGCTATGCCGACGCCGCGCCGCTCGCCGAGGAGCTGGGCGACATCGGCCGGGCGGAAATGCTGCGCGTGCTGGCCGAACAGCCGGCGCTGCAGGTCACGGCGGGACCCGACGAGTCGCGGATTCCGTGGGCGCGCATCTATCCCGTTCCGCTCGTGAAGGCCCGGGTCAACGGCCAGGTCATGCTGATGGCGCTCGATCCGGGCGCGCGCGACGTGCTGCTGGATCCGAAGGCGGTGCGCCGCGCTTCCGTGCGTAGCTTGTCGGGGCAATCGCCGCTCTCGTGGCTGGGGAACCGCGTCGCCGCGTCGAACGCTCTGGTCACACAACTCGAGATCGGCGGCATGCGCGTCGAGCGGGTGCCTGCCTCGGTGCTCTCGCTCCACAAATGGAGCCTGAGCGTGAACCCGCAGGGCGAGGAGGTGATGGGCGTCATCGGCCTGTCGGTGCTCCGGCTCTTCACGCCGACCTTCGACTATCCGGGCGCCGCGCTCGTGCTGCGTCGTCCGGGCGCCTACACCCCGGCGACCGGCAGCCGCGCGGTTCCGCTCGAAACGTGGGGCGAGGCCGACCTCATGGTGTGGGGTCACATCGCGGCGGGCCGGAAGATGGCGATCCAGGTGCAGACCGGCATTCCCGAATGCGGCGTCGCGGCGCCGGCCGGCGTGTTCACCGAGCTGGGCCTCAAGCCGGGCGGCGTCACGAAGCTCGTGAACAAGGCGGGCTCGTGGCTCGGCGGCCATTCGTGGGCGAAAGTCGGCGTGCCGACGGTCGCCGTCGGCGACGTCACGTCGGGCAAGGTGGACGGCTGGGCAGGCGCGATGGACGACGCCGAGCTGTGGCGGCACGGCATCCGCCGCGACGCGATGCTCGGGAACGACTTCCTGAGGCCGTGGCGGGTGACGTTCGACTGGAGCGCCCGGCGGATGGTGTTCGAGCCGAAGTGAGCGGCCGCCCCCGTCATCCGGCGCTCGTCATCCTGCTCTCGCTGGTCGTGACCGGCATCGATGCCCTGCTGCTGGCGCTCGCGCTCGGCGGCGTGACGGCCCTCCTCCACCACCCGCGCGCCCTCGCACTGTTGGGAGTGTGGGCGGTGACCGGCATGACGCTGGCGCTCCTCCATCCGGTGCGTGCGCAGGACCGCGTGGCCGAAGCGCGCGATCCCGCGTGGCGGCTGCTGGCGCTCCTGATCGTGCCGATGCTGATCCCGCCCCTCGCTGCGTGGGGCGAGCGCGCGCATCTGCTGCCGCTGCCGGGTGGTCCGGCGCTGCGATGGGCGGGTGTCGTGCTGGTGGCGGCCGGGCTCACCGTGCGCATCCTCGCCATGACGACGCTCGGGAATCGTTTTGCACCCATTCCCGCGCTCCAGCGCGAGCACGCGCTCGAAACCCGTGGCCTCTACGCGACCGTGCGGCACCCCGGTTATCTCGGGGCATGGCTCGCGGCGCTCGGCGCCGTACTGGCGTTCGGCAACAACCTCGCGTTGCCGCTGGTGATCGTGTTCGCCGTACTGCTCGCCGCGCGCGTGCGCGACGAGGAGCGCCTGCTCGACCACCATCTCGGCGCCGCCTGGCAGGATTACCGTCGTCGAACCGGCGCCTTCCTGCCGCGGCTCGGAAGCCCGCGCCAATCCTGATCGGATCGCATCACGCGGTTGGCAGGCCGCGGGCGCTCCGATAGACTGCTGCCCATGCGCATCGTCTACCACATGGCGAGTTCGCCGGTCGGGCTGCTGTTCCTCGCACGCACACCGCGTGGACTGCGCCACCTCGAGTACATGGATCGCCGCAGCCTCAAGCGCACGATCGCCGCGCACGAAGCCGAGCATCCGGGCGCCGAATGGGTGGCCTCGCTGCTCGAACTCAAGCCGGTGGTCGAGCAGCTCGAGTCGTATTTCAACGGCGGTCTCGTGGACTTCGAGATCCCGCTCGACATGGCGGGCTCCGAGTTCCAGCTCAAGGTGTGGGACGTGCTGCGCACCATCCCCTACGGCGAGACCCGCACCTACGGCCAGATCGCAACGGCCGTCGGTCAGCCGCGCGCCACGCGCGCGGTGGGCCTCGCGAACAATCAGAATCCCATCGCCATCGTCGTGCCGTGCCACCGGGTTCTCGGTGCCGACGGCGCCCTCACCGGCTATGGCGGCGGGATGCCGAAGAAACGCTGGCTGCTCGAGCACGAGGCCGTGCACGCGCGACGCCTCGGGCTCCAGGGAGAACCGCTCGCCGCGTCGGGCCGCGCTGGCGGCCGGCGCGCGAAACGCTGAGTCCAACCGGATCGGACGCCAGGACGGCGCCCGTCCCCGAAACTGCGCATGGATGCGCCCGAGGCCAGGTCATGATCACCGCAGCTCGTCGCCCGTTCCTCGTCGTGGCCGCCGCATGCCTGCTCGCGGTCGCCGCGTCCCCGGCGTTCGCCGGGCAGGTCCGCATCAACGTCTCGAGCAATTTCTTCAGCGACTCGACCGCCACCGTCAATCCCGGCGATCAGATCGTGTGGGTGTGGACCGCCGGCGGCCACAGCGTCACGAGCGGCACCACCGGCAACTCGACCGGCGACGGCAAGTTCAACAGCACCACGACGAGCGGCGTCGGCAAGTCGTTCTCGTGGAAGAGCCCGGCCGCGAGCAGCGCCCGCGTGCGCTACTACTGCATCCCGCACTACTCGTTCGGCATGACCGGGCACATCGATTTCTCGGCGAGCCACGTGGCGGTGTCCGACTTCCGCATTAGCGAAGTGCGCTTCACGCTCGCGCACGACAACGACTACGTCGAGATCGCCAATCTCGGTGACGCCGTCGGCAATCTCGGCCGTTTCCGGGTGAGCGTGCCGGGCGGCACGCTGCTCACGCTGGCCGCCACCGACATTCCCGTGCCGGTCGGCGGACGCGTGGTCGTGTGGCTCGGCAAGAGCGGCGTGAACAGCAGCACCGATCAGTTCTTCCCCGGTGCGACGCTCGCGTCCTCCGGCTCCGCCGCGCTCTACCTGCCCACCACCAAGGCCGCCGACACGACGCGCACGCGCGACGATCTGATGGTCGATTACGTCCAGTGGGGTTCGAGCGGTCAGATCAACGAGGCGACCGCCAACACGGCGGCGTACTGGGCGACCGGTGAGTTCGTGCCGGCCGTCGCCGACGGCCACACGATCGAATTCTGCGGCAACGTGCTCCAGCACGGCTCCGCCTTCTGGCAGGGCAGCCCGGTGCCGACGCCCGGCACGAGCAACTGCCTGACGCCCGCGCGCACGAGTTCGTGGGGACGCATCAAGACGCTGTACCGCTGACCCGCGCGCCGCTCCCCGGCGCGCTCGCAGGATCCGATACGCTCCCCGCGTTTCAGGAGACGACGATGAAGATCGTGATCTTGCTGGTGCTGGCCGCGGCGCTCGCCGGCGTCGCGCGTCCTGCGCGTGCCGGCGTGAACGTCGAACGCACGGGGGCCGAGAACCCGATGGTCGAGGTCGCGCGCTCGACCATGTACGGCGGAATCGCCGGACTCATGATCGGCGGCGCGATCGCGCTGATCGACGACTCCCACTCCGACGCGAGCATGCTCAAGTGGGGGTTCGCGGGCGGGACGTTCCTCGGCTTCGGCGTCGGGCTGGTGTCGGTGCTCACGCGCCCCGAGCCGACCGGAATGATCCAGCTGGAAAACGGCCGTGCCCATCTCGGATTCGCGCCGCCGCGGCCGACGCCGTCGGGCGCGCTCGCACTGGACGTCGTTTCCATCCGCTTCTGACGCGCGCGCCTCAGCGCGCGAGGTGATCCCAGCCCGCACCCGGCAGCGGCATCGGCCGGCCGTCGCGCGTGTGCAGCACGAGCACGCCCGGCGCGTCGGTGCACGTGCCCACGAACGCGAGCGGCACGCCGAGCTGGCGGGCGATCACCGCGCTCGCGCTCACGTGCGCGGGATCGATCGCGAGCAGCAGCTCGTAATCGTCGCTCGCGCCGAAGCGCAGCGCGCGCAGCGCCTCGGCGAGCGCGGAGGGCGCGGGGCGGAACGATTTCCACGCGCGCGCCGCTCCCGCCCGGCTTCGCCCGTGGCGCTGCTGGAACGCGAGCATGCGCGCCGCCACCGTGAGCGCCGGATCGTCCGGCCAGGCGTTCTCGTCGAGCGCGACGCCCACTCCGCTCGCCTCGCACAGATGCGCGAGGTCGCCGGCGATGCCGTCGGAGACGTCGATCGCCGCCGTGACGGCGCCCGCAGCCGCGAGCGCACGCGCAAACGCGATGCGCGATTCGGGAACCACGTGCGCGTCGCGCAGCGGGACGCAGGCTTCGGCGACGAACGCGGGCGGCGCGAGCGCGCCAACCCGCACGGCGGCGCCTGCACGTCCCGGATGACCGGTGACCGCGAGACGATCGCCGGGGCGCGCGCCGTGGCGCGTCCACGCCTGCCCGCGCTCGACCTCGCCCAGCAGCGCGAGCGACAGCCAGGTGGCGCCGCTGGTGCGGCTCACGTTGCCGCCCGCGAGCGCCGCGCCGTGGGCGTCGAGCGCACGCGCGAGTCCCCGCTGCACGCCGACCGCCCAGTCGGCGTTCTCGTCGCCGAGTCCGAGGCTCAGCAATGCCCAGCGCGGCTCTGCGGCCATCGCTGCGAGATCGCTCAGATTGGCGGCCGCCAGGCGCGCGCCGACTTCCTCGGCCGTGAGTCGTGCGGGAACGAAATGAACGCCGGCGACGAACGCATCGGTCGTGGCCACGAGATCGCGCCCCGCGCGCGGCCGCAGCACGGCGGCGTCGTCGCCGGGACCGACCACGACACCGCTGCCGGTGGGCAGCCCGCGCACGAGCCGGTCGATGAGCGCGAACTCCCCGCGCGGCGCCACGTCATCGGGGGGCGCGGGTGCACGGCGGCGCGGCTTCGCACGGCGCCCCGTCGTGCGAGCCGGCGCGCGGCGCGCGGGCGCACGGCCGCGGCTCATGCAGCACCCCGCACGCGCGAGGACGGGAGCAGCATCACAAACAGGATCGCTGCGAGCAGCGCGAGCGCCGCGCCGGCGCCGAACGTCGCGGCAGGTCCGAAACGATCCCACAGCCATCCGCCCACGACGCTCGCCGGCAACAGCGCGAGCCCCACCACTCCGTAGTAGAGCCCGTACGCGGTGCCGCGGCGGTCGGGATCGACGAGGTCGGCGAGCAGGCTGCGCTGCGTCCCTTCGATGAGCGCGCTGTGCACGCCCATTCCGGCGAAGCCCGCGAGCACGGCGTAGCGGTCCGAGCGCCACGCGAACAGTGCGTAGCACGCCGCGAACGTGAGATACGCCGCATGGAGCAGCGGCCGGCGACCGATGCGGTCGGACAGCGCGCCGAGCGGCCACGCGAGCGCGGCGTAGACGACGTTGTAGAGCGCGTACACGAGCGGCACCTGCACGACGCTGAATCCGGCCTGGCCGGCGCGCAGCAGCGGGAACGCCATGCTGCTGCCGCCGAGCGAGAACACGGCGGCAACGATCAGGAAGCGGCGCGCGGACGACGGCAGCGCACCGAATCCACCGAAGCGGCCGCTGTGGATCTGCGCCGCGACACGCGGCGCGTTGACGAACACCACCAGCACGACGATCGAGAGCACCGCCGGCGCCGCGGCCACCAGGAAGATGCGGCGGAAGTTCCCGGGCGCGAGCGCGAGGAGACCGGCGGCGACCAGCGGCCCGATCGCCGCGCCGAGCGTGTCCATCGCGCGATGGAGTCCGAACGCGCGGCCGGTCTCGGACGGCGGCACGGACGCGGCGATCAGCGCGTCGCGCGGCGGGTTGCGCACGCCCTTTCCGACGCGGTCCGAGAACCGCAGGCCGAGCACCGCGCCCCACGAGCCGGCGAACGCGAGCAGGCTCTTCGCGACCGTCGAGAGTCCGTAGCCGGCGATCATGAACGGCTTGCGTCGTCCGATGCGGTCTGACAGCCAGCCCGAACCGAGTCGCAGAACGGTGGCCGTGCACTCGGCCACGCCCTCGATGACTCCGAGGCTCGCGACGGAGGCGCGCAGCGTCTGCGTCACGAACGCCGGCAGCACCGGCACGATCATCTCGCTCGATATATCGGTGAGGAGCGACACCCAACCGAGCGCGACGACGTTGCGGCGGCCGCCGGGAATCGGTTCGGCCGGGCGGGACGAAGAAGACTCGCTCACGACACCTCCGGTGAGGGAGCGCGCAGTGTAGCCGCTCGCGCTGCGATCGTGCGCGGGCGTGGCGGGTCGATTACGCTCGTGCGGTCTGGCCGGGCCTGCACTGTCATCCAGGGAACTCCATGCGACGGCTTCTTCCACTGCTTCTGCTGCTCCTGCTCGCCGCGTCCTGCTCGAGCAAGAGCGCCGACAATCCGGTCTCCCCGCCCGTCAACGACGCCCGCGGCACCGCCGTCGGTCCCGATCACGTGTTCGCGCACGCATCGCAGCTCGTATGGTCGGCCGTGACCGACGAGGTGATCGGCTTCTCGTCGGCCACGCCGGCCGCGGGTGCGGGGCTGATCGCGCTGCGTGTCGGCGACGGGACGGCGCGCGTGCTCGACCCCGCCACGCCCCTGCAGCTCGCGCTTTCGCCGGACGGCGCGACGGTCTACTCCGTCGTCGATCTGCCACCCGCAAACGGCGATTCCGTCGTGCTGCGCCGGCGCCCGGTTTCTGGTGGCGCACCCGAGCAGCTCGGCGCCGCACCCGACGGCACGCCGATCACGTTCGTCCTGTCACTCGACGGCGACTGGCTGGCGTGGGCACGCGCCGGTGCGGATCCGATGGATCCCGGTCCGCTCGTCCTGCGTCATCTCTCGACCGGCGACACGCTGGAGGTGGGCATCGGTACGCCCGAGGCAATCGCGCCGGACGGCAGCCAGGTGCTCTACCGTCCCGATCCTGCGTCGTCTGCTTTGCGATGGTGGGACCGCGCTGCGCGGACGGATTCGCCGTTCAATCCGTTCTTCAGCACACCCGCAGGCCCCGCGGCATGGCGCTGGAGCGGCTCCGACCCGTCCGCCTTGTGGGATCATGGTTCTCCTGCGGTTTCGGTCGTTTGGACGCAATTTCATAACCTGGGGTCCGGTACCACCTACCTTTCGGTGTTCCAATCCGCGGACACGATCGACGTGCGTCCGCCGTTCTGGTCTCCGGATGGCTCCCGGGCCGCGGTATGGACGCGCAGAACCTCGCGGTTCGCCACCGAGCACCTGCTCTACGTCTTCGACGTTTTCGGCGCGCTCCGCGCAGTCGTGGCGACGGGTACCGACGAGCCGGGCGCCGCGACGTTCTCGTCGGACGCATCGCGCATCGCTCAGATCTTCGGTGAGCGACTGTTCGTGTCCAATGCCGCAACGAATCCGGGCGCGGTAGCGACCCGCCACTCCCACAACCCCTGATGCCGCTGCCCGAGCATCTCGAGCGTCTCGCGCGCGACTGCGAGATCACGGCCTACAAGTCGTCGGGGCCGGGCGGGCAGAAGAAGAACAAGACGGAGTCGAGCGTGCGGGTGCGTCACGTGCCGACGGGCATCACGCGCGTCGCGACCGAGGGCCGCTCGCAGACGCGCAACAAGGAAGCCGCGCTCGAGCGCGTGTTCGCCGAGCTGCGCCGGCGGGCGCACAAGCCGAAGCCCCGGCGCGCCACCAGGCCGACGAAGTCGAGCGTGACGGCGCGCCTCGAGAGCAAGCGGCGGGTGAAGGAGAAGAAGCTCGCGCGGCGGAGCGCTGCCGAGGACTGACTACGTGCGGCCGAAATCCTCATCGCCCGGCCGCCCGCCCGACAGCGTCTCCTCGGCGTGGTGCTTGATGATCCGCGCCTCCGCGATGAACACGACCTCCTCGGCGACGTTGGTCGCGAGGTCGGCGACGCGTTCGAGGTTGCGGGCGATCAGGATCAGCTCCATGGAACGCGTGACGTTGCCGGGGTTCTCGATCATGTACGTGAGCAGCTCGCGGAACAGCTGATCGTTGAGGGCATCGACCTGGTCGTCGCGCTGGCACAGCTCGCGGGCGCGCACGGCGTCCCCACGGACGAATGCGTCGAGCGCGTCGCGGAGCATGCCGATCGCGAGGTCGGCCATGCGCGGAATGTCGACCAGCGGCTTGAGTGGCGGCTCGCTCGCGAGCTTAATGCCACTGCCCGCGATGTTGACCGCGTGATCGCCGACGCGTTCGAGGTCGTTGGAGATCTTGAGCGCGGCGGTGATGAAGCGCAGGTCGCCGGCCATCGGCTGGCGCCGCGCGAGCAGGGTGACGCAGCGCTCCTCGATTTCGATCTCGAGACGGTCGAGCAGGTGGTCGTCGGCGAACACCTCCTCGCACAGCACCGTGTCGCGCCGGCGGAGGGCGTCGATCGACTTGCGCACGATCGCCTCGGCGGCGCCGCCCATCTGCAGCAGCTGGCCGCGCAGGGCGTCGAGGTCCTGCTCGAAATGTCTCACCATGCTCCTCTCCGGTCGGGAACGGGGCCGAGTGCCGGAATCCATTGTACCCGGCGCGCGGGCGCCGGCGATGCGCCGATCATCCGAACCGGCCGGTGATGTAGTCCTCGGTCAGCTTCTGCCTCGGGTTCGTGAACAGGCCGGCCGTCTCTCCCACCTCGATCAGCTCCCCGCCCAGCATGAACGCGGTGCGGTCGGATACGCGCGCCGCCTGCTGCATGTTGTGGGTCACGATCACGATCGTGTAGGTCGACTTGAGGTCGAGGATCAGCTCCTCGATGCGCCCGGTCGCGGTGGGATCGAGCGCCGACGCCGGCTCGTCCATGAGGATCACCTCGGGCTCGACCGCGAGGCAGCGGGCGATGCACAGGCGCTGCTGCTGGCCGCCCGAGAGCTGGAGCGCCGAACGGTCGAGGCGGTCCTTCACCTCGTCCCACAGGGCCGCGCGCCGCAGCGACAGCTCGACCCGCGCCTCGATCTCGCCGCGATCGCTCAGGCCCAGCATCCGCAGGCCGAACGCGGCATTGTCGAGGATCGACTTGGGGAACGGGTTGGGCCGCTGGAACACCATGCCGACGCGCCGCCGCAGCTCGACGACGTCGGTGCCGGCTGCGTTCACGTCCATGTCGGCGAACCGGATCGCGCCTTCGATGCGCACGCCGGGAATCGTGTCGTTCATGCGATTGAACGAGCGCAGCAGCGTGCTCTTGCCGCACCCCGACGGCCCGATGATCGCCGTGACGCTGGCGGGCGGCATCGCGATTGACACGCCCTTCAGTGCGTGGTGCGCGCCGTAGTACAGATGGAAATCGCGCGTCGCGAGCACGGGCTCCACGTTCGCGGCGACCAGCGATGGTTCCCGCGGGACCGGGGGCACGGGACGGGTGGCAAGGTTCGGTCTCACGCTGGCGGGCTCCGAGGGGGCGTCGGTGGTCACGGCCTCATCTCCCGGCGAGCCGCGCGCGCATGCGGGCGCGGAGCAGGATCGCGGTCAGGTTGAGCAGGAATGTGAGCAGCAGCAGGACGAGCACGGTGCCGTACAGCAGCGGCTTCGTCCGGTCCACGTCGGGAGATTGGGTCGACAGCACGAAGATGTGATAGCCGAGCTCCATGAACTGGTCGAGCGGCGACTGCGGCAGATACGGCAGGAAGTACGCGGCGCCCGTGAACATGATCGGTGCGACCTCGCCGGCGCCGCGCGACACCGACAGGATCGCGCCGGTCAGGATGCCGGGCATCGCCTGCGGCAACAGCACGTGGCGGATGGTCTGCCACTTCGTCGCGCCGAGAGCGAGCGATGCCTCGCGCATCTCGCGCGGAACCGTGCGCAGCGCCTCCTCGGCGGTGACGATCACGACCGGCAGGTTGAGGAGCGCGAGCGTGAGTGCCGCCCACAGCAGGGACGGCTGACCCCACAGGAGATCCGCACCGGTCATGCGGTCGAGTCCGCGGCCCACGAACTGGATGAAGAAACCGAGTCCGAACAGTCCGAACACGATGCTCGGCACGCCGGCCAGGTTGTTGACCGAGAACCGCACCGCGCGCGTGAACCACGCGTCCTGGCGTGCGTACTCGTGCAGGTAGATCGCCGCACCCACGCCGAACGGCACCAGCGCGATCACCATCAGGATCACCAGCGCGACGGTGCCGAAGATGGCCGGGAAGATGCCGCCCGCGGTCATGCCTTCACGCGGAGCGGCGCTGACGAACTCCCACGTCACCGAGTGCCAGCCGAACCACACCACGTCGCCCATGATCACGGCGACCATGAGCACGATCAGCAGGGCGGCGAACCCGGTGAGCGCGCGGAATCCGGGGCCGGCCACGTCGCGGCGCCCGCGACGCGGCAGCTCGGGGAGCGCGCGTTCCCAGGTCTGCGTGCTCATGCACCCGCCAGCCGGCGCCGCAGGCGCTCGATGAACGCGCCCGCGACGACGTTGATGAGGAACGTGACCGAGAACAGCACGGCGCCGAGGAAGAACAGCACCGAATAATGCGCGCTGCCGAACACGACCTCGGCCAGCTCGGCCGCGATGCTCGCCGACATCGTGCGCACCGAGTCGAACACGCTCGCCGACACGATCGCCGCGTTCCCGGACGCCATCAGCACGATCATCGTCTCGCCCACCGAACGGGCCAGCCCGAGCAGCACGCCGGCCGCGACGCCCGCACCCGCGGCGGGCAGCGTGACGTGCCAGGCGGTCTGCCACGGCGACGCTCCGAGTGCGAGCGAGGCCTCGCGGAACGAACGCGGCACCGCGCGCAGCGCGTCCTCGCTCACCGAGAAGATGGTCGGGATCACGCCGAGCGAGAGCGCGAGTCCCGCGTTGAGCGCATTGAGGCGCACCGGGGCGTGGGTCACCGCCTGCACCCACGACGCCATGACGATCAGCGCGAAGAATCCGAGCACCACCGAGGGAATGCCGGCGAGCACTTCGACCGCGGGCTTCAGCGCCTCGCGCAGGCGCGGCGGCGCGAACTCCGATGCGAACACCGCAGCGCCCACGCCGATGGGAATCGCGAACGCCATCGCGACCACCACCACCTTGAGCGTGCCGACGATCAGCGGAGCGATGCCGTACTTCGGCACGTTGCCGACCGGCTGCCACATGATGGTGTCGGTGAAGCTCCGCAGGCTCGCCTCCTTCCGGATCTCCGGATCGGTGAGGAGCGGCAGCGCCTCGCGAAACACGAACACCATGATCAGCAGGAGCCCCGCCACCGCCGTGAACGCGCACGCGCGCAGCGCCACGGTGATCAGGACTTCGCGCCAGCGCTGCAGGCGCCGGGCGTTCGACCGCCCGTAGCCGGCGTGCGCGAGCGATCCGATGCGATCGGGCTCCATTTCAGTGCGCCGGGAAGTAGCCGATTTGGGTCACGATCGCCTGTCCATCCGCCGAAAGCGCCCAGTCCATGAACGCCTTCGCCGCTCCGGTCGGCGCCGCGGCGGTGTACCAGTACAGGTCGCGCGAGATGGGGTAGGTGCCGTTCATCACGTTGTCCTTCGTCGGCAGGATCGGCGGCGACGCGTCGTCCTTCTTCAGCGGACACTCGCGCACGCCCTGCGCGTAGGCCGCGCCGCCGTAGCCGATTCCGTTCGGATCGCGCGCCACGGCGTTCACGACCGCCGCAGTACCCGGCAGCGCCTGCACCGACGGCGGGTACGGATGATCGTGGAGCACGTGCTCCTTGAAGAACACGTAGGTGCCGGACGTGTTCTCGCGCCCGTAGCACACGATCGGCGCGTCCCTGCCGCCGACGTCCTTCCAGTTCGTGACCGTGCCGTTGAAGATGCTCTCGAGTTGCGCGAGCGTGAGCGCCTGAACGCCGTTGGCCTGGTTCAGGTACACGCTCAGTCCGTCGCGGGCCATGACGGTCTCGACCGGCGGCTGGCCGTGCGCCTTCGCCGCCTGCTCGCGCTCGGCGTCCTTCATCGGGCGCGACGCCTGGCAGATGTCGGTCGTGCCGTTGATGAGCGCCGCGATGCCGGTGCCCGAACCGCCGCCCGTGACCTGAATGACGGCGTCGGGATGCACCTTCATGTACTCCTCGGCCCAGCGCTGGCCGAGCAGCACCATGGTGTCGGAGCCTTTCACCGTGAGCGGCTGCCCGCGGTGCGACGCGGGAGCACAGCCGGTGACGAGCGCGACCCCCAGCAGGAGCGCGGCGGCGGCGCGGAAGCGGATGACGTGTGCGATGGCCTTCATGTCCTCTCCGTTGGGTCAGCGCACCGGGAAGTAGCCGACCTGGGTCGCGAGCTGCTGGCCCTGGTCCGACAGCACCCAGGTCACGAACTCCTTCACCGGACCGTTGGGCTTCGTGCGCGTGTAGAAATAGAGGAAGCGGGTGATCGGATAGCTGCCGTCCCGCACGGTGGCCGCGCTGGGGGCGATCGCGGGCGAACCTGCGTCCTTCTGCACCGGACACTCGCGGACGCCCTTTGCGTACGCGGCGCCACCGTAGCCGATCCCGTTCGGGTCGCGTGCGACCGCGTTCACGACCGCAGCGGTGCCCGGCAGTGTCTGGCAGCGCGACGAGTAGTCGCGGCCGAGCAGCACGTTGTCCTTGAAGTAGACGTAGGTGCCGGAGTTGTTCTCGCGGCCGTAGAGCGTGATCGGCGCGTCCGGCCCGCCGAGCTGCTTCCAGTTCGAGACGGTGCCCGTGTACACGTCGCGCAGCTGCGCGATGGTCAGCGACTTCACCGGGTTCGCGTCGTTGAGATAGATCGAGAGCCCGTCCTTCGCGACCGGGATCTCGACGCCCATCGTCTGATAGCGCTCGCGCAGCTTCTTCTTCTCGTCGTCCTTCATCGGGCGCGACGCCTGGCAGATGTCGGTGGTGCCGTTGATGAGGGCCGCGATGCCGGTGCCGGAGCCGCCACCGGTCACCTGGATGACCGCGCCGGGGTGCGCGTTCATGTACGTCTCGGCCCAGCGCTGGGCGAGGATCACCATCGTGTCCGAGCCCTTCACCGTGATGCCGCGCGCGGCGTGGGCCGGCGTGGTTGCGAACAGCGCGAGCGCGGCGAGCGCGCAACGGATCGTCGTCTTCATGAGAGTCCTCCCGGTCACCATTTGTGCTGGACCTGGAAGGTCCACAGGTTGTCGGCGGGATCGTGGTACGCGCCCGACGACAGCACGTCGGTCTTCACGATGTCGTAGGCCGCCGTGATGCGGGTGTAGCCGTCGAAGAACCAGTTGACGCCCAGGCTCGTGCGCGTGAACTGGTCGTGGTCGAGATCTGTGTTGGGATCGAACACGTCGTAGCGTGCCGCGAACTGCCAGCGGTCACCGGCGTTCTGAACCCACATCGCGTACCAGCCGGTGAAATCGGTGGCGAGGTGGTTCGGATCGGCGCCGGGCTTCAGGATCGTGACCGGGTTGGCCGAGCTCGGCGCCACGCTGAGCGCCTTCAGGGAGTCCGCGTTCAGGTTCGTCCCGCGGTAGAACTCGCCGCGCAGCGAGCCGCCGCCGGCACGCGGCAGCTCGTAGTAGAACTGCGCGTCGCCGCCGTACCGCGTCCGATCCACCTCGACGTCGGGGCCGGTGAGCGGAATGGTCGTATGGCCCTGGTACACGGAGCCCGCCACGTCGAGCCAGCCCTGCGACCAGCGCGCCCGCGCCGTCCAGTCCTTCGACGCCGTCGGGTCGAACGTCGGGAAGTTCACGTCGTTGATGCCGTAGCCGTTGAACACGCCGATCACGGTCTCGAGTCGCGGCGTCCACTGATCGACCAGCTTCACGCCGCGGTCGCGCTCGCCCGGGAACAGCACGTTCTCGGCGCGCGAGCGCTCGGGCAGCTCGCGCAGGCTCGAGGACCGTTCGATCTCGTAGCCGAACGGCACGTTCATCTGCCCGATCGTGAGCTGGTGCACGTGCAGCGGCGTCCACGGATCCATGAGCGTGATGTAGGCCTCGAGCAGCGTGACGTTGCGGTTGCTGCCGGCGGTGTTGCCGTCGAAGTAGATGACCGCCTGGCTCAGCGGGCTGGCGTCGTAGGTGAGCTTGAAGCGTCCGCGCCGGATGTAGAACCGCTGGTCGGCTGCCGGTGTGATGGTGGGCGGAGACCCAGCCACCTTCACCGAGTCGGTCGCGTTCTCCGCCGTCTCGTAGCGCGCCTGGATGTAGCCCGAGAACTTGAAGCGCTTCAGCTTGTCGAGATCGCTCTGGTGCGTCTGGGTCTGCTCTTCGAGCGCCTGGATGCGATCCAGCATCTGCTGCATCTGCTCGTCCGGGGCCGGTGCGGCCGCCTCGGTTTCGCCCGCGGCGTGCGCGGGGGCGCACGCGACCACGAACAGCATGGCCGCGAGCAGGCCGGAACAAGAGATTCGCTGCTTCAGGGACTCCCTCCTTGCCCGAGTGATTCGCGCCCTCTGGGATGGGCCGTGATGCGCACTCTGGTGTGGAGGGATTGCGGCAACTTGGCGGGCAAGTTGCCGCTATGTAAACGCCGGTGCTCCCGAGGTCAATCCTTCGGAGGACGCTGCCGGCGGGTCTGGAGCGAGCGGCGGCGCGCGGTCTCGAGCGCCTCGGAGTAGTCGAGACCGGCGGCCTTGACGGCCGCCGCCCACGAGCCGAACTGACGGCGGGCGCGGGCGTAGAGACCCGGTTCGACGTGGTGGACCCGGAACAGGTTGCCCTCGCGCGCCAGCGAGGCGATGCGTTCGAGCACCTGTGCGGGGGTCATGAGCAGCGGGCGTCCGAGTCGGGGACGGTCGTTTTCGCCATCCGGGCTCGAGGCGGTGAGCGGATCGATCACTGCGTTGGCTGCGTTCATTTTTCGGCTCTCCCTGGGGCGGCCCATTGCCGGGGACTCTGGGCCAGACCTGTGTCACCGGGGTTACCGAAATGCGACCGCCTCGGTACAAGAGTGTGGCAAATCATGTCACTCGGGACGCCGGGGGATCTCGAACCGGAACGTGCTTCCCTGGCCAGGCTCGCTCGTCACCCACACGCGGCCGCCGTGCAACTGCACGATGTGCTTCACGATCGAGAGCCCGAGTCCGGTACCGCCCTGCTCGCGGGAGCGCGCCTTGTCGACGCGATAGAAGCGTTCGAAGACGCGGTCCTGGTCCTCGCGCGGAATGCCGGGGCCGGTGTCGCGCACCTCGACCCACGCGCGTCCGTCCGACCCGCCGAGCGCGACGCGCACCGCCCCGCGCTCCGTGTACTTGACCGCGTTGTCCAGCAGGTTCGCGAACACCTGTTCGAGCCGGCGCCGGTCGGCGATGACTTCGAGCGGCGGACCCGGATCGACGACGAGCGCCAGGCCCGTGCGCTCCGCGGCGGCGCGGAACGCGGACACCTGTGCGTCGGCGAGCGCCCGCACGTCGAACGGTTCGAGGCGCAGACGCGCGTCGGTGCGCTCGAGTTCTGCGAGCGAGAGCAGGTCCTCGACGAGCTCCTGCAGGCGCTCGGTCTGGTCGCGGATCACGCGCACGAACCGTTCGCGGTTGGCGGTGTCGTCGAGGCCGCCGTCGAGCAGCGTCTCGGCGTAGCCGCGCAGCGACGTGAGCGGCGTGCGCAACTCGTGGGACACGTTTGCGACGAAGTCCTGGCGCACGCGCTGCGCGCGCTCGATCGCCGACAGATCGCGGAGCACGAGCACGATGCCGCCTTCGGCATCACCGAGCGGCGTCGCGGTCGCACGCACGAGCCGCTCGTCGGGCGTCCACAGGCGCGCGTCGCACTCGACGGTCTGGTGCCCGGCGCGCGCCGAGCGGATCGCCTCGGCCAGCTCGGGTGAGCGCGCGACATGCGAGAACGGCGTTCCATCCGCGGGCGGGCGCGCGGCGCCGAGGATCTCGGCGAGGCTCGGGTTCGAGCGCACGACGTGATCGCCGCCGTCGAGCAGCGCGACGCCGTCGCTCATGCGCGACAGGATCAGCTCCTGCTGATCGCGCTCGCGCTCGAGCGCCGAGAGCCGGTCGTGCAGCTGGGCGGCCATGCGGTTGATCGCCGCTCCGAGACGGCCGACTTCGTCACCCGGACGTTCGCGAGCGCGGGCCGCCTCCTCCCCTTCCCCGATGCCGCGCGCCAGTCGTGCGAGCTCGCTGATGCGTGCCGCCTGGCGCCCGGTGACGAAGTAGAGGACGAGACCGAGCAGCACGAACGTCAGCATCGCCGCTCCGGCCAGCAGCCGCGTGAGCGATGCGCTGAGACGCGTCACGTTCGCCAGCGGCTCGGCGGCACGCACGGCGGCGATCGGACCCGAGTGCACGGGCACGGCGACGTACACGAGGTCGCGCCCGAGCGTGTGGCTGTGGCGCGTGCTGTGACCGATCTGCCCGGCGAGCGCGCGCTGCAGCTCGGGTCGGCCGGCGTGGTTCTCGAGATGCGGCACGTCGGCGAGCGGCACGTCCGAGTCGGCGAGGACGCGTCCGGTGGAGTCGACGACGGTGAGCCGGCACCCCGCGGGCGCTGCGAGCTCGACCACGCGCGCCTGCAGCGCGTCGGGCGTCAACGGCGTCCCGTCGAGCAGCCGGGCCGCGGTCTGCGCATTCGACTGGAGACGTTCGCGCGTGTGCGCCTCGACCCACGATCGCTCTTCGCGTGCCGCGAGGATCGTGACGAGCACGAGGGCCGGCGCGAGGGCGAGCAGGGTGCCGGCGAACAGGCGTCCGCGCAGCGAGAGCGTCATGAGAGCTCCCGGGGGTCAGCTCTCCGCGTTCACGGGCGCCACCAGCTTGTAGCCGGCGCCCGTGACGGTGGTGATGAGGCGGTTGTCCTCGCCGAGCTTCATGCGCAGCCGGCGCACGTGCACGTCGACGGTGCGCGTCTCGCCCATGTAGTCGTAGCCCCACACCTTGCGCAGCAGCTCGTCGCGCGAGAACACGCGGCCGGGCCGCGTCGCGAGGAACGCGAGCAGCTCGAACTCGCGCGGCGTGAGCGTGAGCGTCCCGCCGCGCCAGGTGACCTCGCGTGCGAGCGTGTCGACGCGCAGGTCGCCGACCTCGATCACGCCCTGCGCGCGGCTCGGCTTCGAGCGCCGCAGCAGCGCCTGCACGCGCGCCACCAGCTCGCGCGGGCTGAACGGCTTCGTGAGGTAGTCGTCGGCGCCGTGCTCGAAGCCGAGCAGCTTGTCCATCTCGGCGGAGCGCGCCGTCAGCACCAGCATCGGCAGATCGCGCGTGGCTGGCTCCTCGCGCACCTCGCGCAGGATCTCGAGTCCGCTGCGGCCCGGCAGCATGAGGTCCAGCACGACCACGTCGGGACGCGACTCGAAGATGCGCCTGAGCCCCGCGTCACCGTCGGCGACCGCCGTGACGCGATAGCCCGCACGCTCGAGGTTGTAGCGGACGAGATCGCGGATCTCGGACTCGTCCTCGATGACCATCACCAGTTCCGCCACGGGCGGCATGCTACGGGCAGCGGCTGCGCGCGGCAACGCGCCGGTGCTTGGAACGGCCCTCCTGGCCGGGCTAGAGTGCGGTTCCTTCCGGAGAGGCGTCCGCGCGTCCGAAACCCGTCCCCGTGGATCGAGGCAGTCTCTGGCAACCTCGTCGTCGTACCCGCAACCGTTCGTCGAGCGACTCGGTCCCTCCGACCTGGTCGAGGTGTTCGGCTTCCTGGACCGCGACCCGGTGTTGAACGTGTACCTGGTCGCGCTCGTGCTGCGCGACGCGCTCGGCCGTCCTCAGGACACGTGGCTCGGCGCGCGCCGCGACGGCACGCTGACCGGGGTCGTTTTCGTCGGCGGACGATCCGGCGCGGTGCTGCCGGCCGGCGACGACGGCGAGACCCTCGAGCTGCTCGGCGCCGAGGCACGCGACCGGCTCCCTACCCTGCCGCGGCGGTTCCAGGTGATCGGCGCGCGCGCCGCGGTCGATCCGTTCATGGTGACCTTCGGCGCCTCCATTCCCCGACCGCGCCTCGATCGCGCGCAGCTCTACATGGCGCTGGACGCGCCCGCGATCGACGGCATCGAGCCGGTCCCGCAGCTGCGCCCCGCGAATCTCACCGACCGGGCGCTGGTGTACGAGACCGGCGCCGCGCTGCGCGCGGAGGAGCTCGAAGAGGATCCGCGCACGATCGATCCCGAAGGCTACGCGCGCCGGGTCGAGGAGGAATGCCGCGACGGGCACACGCTGCTGTGGACCGACGCGCACGGCCTGTGCTTCCGCGCGGGCGTGAGCGCCCGCACCGCGGACGCCGCGCAGATCTCGGGCGTATACGTGCCGCCCGAGCGGCGCGGGCGCGGCTACGCGCGCCGCGGCGTCGCGGAGATGTGCCGTCGCTACCGGCAGCACAGCCGCACGGCGTGCCTGTTCGTCAACGACTTCAATGCGCCGGCGATCGCGGTCTACAAGCGGCTCGGATTCGTGACCCGGGCGCCGTGGCGCTCGGTGTTCTTCGGCGTTTGAACCGCCTGCGCGGCTCGCGCTGCGTACTTGACGGGCGTTCGCGCGCTCTGACACGTTGCCGACGCCTCTCTCCCACCACGCTTCTGGAGGTTTCCGTGCACAGGATGGCAAGGTCCCTCGGCCTCGCGGCGCTCGTGACGCTCGCGCTCGCGCCGGCGGCGGCGAACGCGCAGGTGTTCGGCCAGTTCACCGGCGGCTCGATTCTCCCGATGGGCAAGAACGCGATCGGCGGCTACGTCGAGCTCAGCAGCAACCTGATCGGCGTCATGGGCCAGGTCCGCTCGAGCTTTCAGGAGAAGACGGACTTCGGCTTCCAGGGCGGAGTCGGCATCTACGAGCAGGGCGACAACAACGTGACCGCGGTTCGCCTGGGCGCCGATTTCCGCATGCTCGCCCGTCCGCGCGACGAACGCGTGAAGTTCGATCTCGTGTTCGGTGCGGGGATCGGAGTCGAGACCGGCGACGACCTCAACATTCTGCGTCTCGGTCCGTCGCTGATCGCCGCGATGCCCGCCGGCGGGTCTCCCGAGAACCCGCGCTTCCGGCCGTTCGGTGGCGTCGAGCTGCTCTTCAACCGCGAGCAGGTTCACGACGAGAACCGTTCAGGGCTCACGATGCCGGTGCATCTCGGTACCGAATGGACGGTTGCGAGCGGCGTGAAGCTCTACGCCGAACTGCAGTGGCGGGTCGGCAACGAGTTCGGGGACCAGACGGCCATTTCAACCGGCATCACGAGCACGTTTTAGCTCGGATCGGGCCGCCCGCAACCCTCCCGCGGCCCCGGACTGCACGTCTGTATAGCTCCGCAAGCCTCTGGCGTTGCGTGAATTGCGTCAACGAGTTACGGCTTGTCGCTCCCGGGGCCGGGTGCTAATTTGCCGACCCCGGTCAAGACCCTCAGGTCCCCCGCCGGGTCCCGGTCAATCCGAAATCCTACAATCGAAGCATGTACAACGACTTCCCCTGATGGTGTCCCCGTGTCTCCAAGCCGCGGGTGACCCCCGAGTGGGGCCGCACCACCGGCTGTGGACAGCCTGTGGAGGAAGGGGGGCGTACGGCAACTCAATGCTTTGCCGTTCAAACGTTTACACCATGACCCGCCGTTGTTGATAACTGGGAGCCGCGAGCCGTTTTGGATCGCGATCCCCGCGCGACCCGTGAGGCGCAGGAACCCCCGCGACATCCCGGGTCCCGTGGACTCAAGACCTTCGGAGCAAGGACCGCAACGATGGCGCCCCAATCGATGATTCTGGACGGGCCGTCCCCGGCTCCCTTCTGGGATCAGGTCCTCAACCTGGTGAAGGCCCGGATCGAGAACCAGCAGGCATTCGATACCTGGTTCCGACCCATCCTGCCCATTCGCCTGGACCCCCACGAAGTCGAGCTCGAAGTCCCCAACCGCTTTTCCGTGGACTGGATCCACGAGCATTACCTTCCGCTTCTGACGGCGGCGCTGAAGGAAATGCTCGGGACCGCACCGCGAGTCGTTCTGCGGCCACCGGAGAACGCGGTCTCACATCCGCACCGGACCGTCGTCACGCGTCCGGCCGTCGTCGCTCCCGAACCCGACCGCATCGGATCTCAAGCCCAGAGGACGTGGCTGGAGAGCCAGCTCAACCCGCGGCTCACGTTCGGAAACTTCGTCGTCGGCAGCAACAGCACCTTCACCCATGCCGCCTGCCGGGCGGTGGTCGAGAAGCCCGGCGATGCGTACAACCCGCTGTTCATCTTCGCGGGCTCGGGCCTCGGCAAGACGCACCTCCTCCACGCGGTCGGACACGCGGTCAAGGAGCAGCGTCCCGAGGCCCGGGTGTACTACGTGCCGGCCGAGCGCTTCACGAACGAGATGATCTACGCGATCCAGCACGCGCAGACGCTCGCGTTCCGCAACAAGTACCGGAACGTCGACCTGCTGCTGATCGATGACATCCAGTTCCTCGCCGGCAAGGAGAGCACGCAGGAGGAGTTCTTCTACACGTTCAACGCGCTGCGGGACGCACACAAGCAGGTCGTGGTGTCGGCGGACAAGCCGCCGAAGGACATCCCGATGCTGGAGGAGCGGCTGATCACGCGCTTCAACCAGGGGCTGGTGTGCGACATCAAGCAGCCCGACATCGAGACGCGTCTCGCGATCCTGCGGCTGCGGTACGAGCGTGAGGGGGAGGGCGTGCGGCTGCCGCCGGACGCATTCCTGCTCATCGCGGACCGCATCCGCAACAACGTGCGCGACCTCGAAGGGTGCCTCGTACGCGTCCTGGCGCTCGGCTCGCTGCTGCGCCAGGAGATCACGATGCCGATGATCGAGGAGATCATCCGCGACTACGTCAACGACGAACCCGACCGGCTGTCGCCGGAGCGCATCGTCGCAGCGGTCGCGCAGAGCTTCGACGTGAAGGCGGACGCGCTGTGCGGACGCCGGCGCACCCAGTCGATCGCATTGCCGCGCCAGGTTTCGATGTACCTCATGCGCCAGCTCACGGTGCTCTCGCTGGTCGAGATCGGCCGTGCACTCGGCGGACGCGATCACACGACCGTGCTCTACGCGTGCGAGCGTGTCTCGGACCGCATCAAGCAGGACAGTGTGTTCGCCCGCAAGGTCGATACGCTGATCTCCACGCTCGCGACGGGATAGGCGGTGGAGAAACCGTGGACGGCCGGGGATGGTTTCAACCTTCCCGGCCGTGCACGGGAGGGACGTGGAGAAACCCACGCGACGGTCGAACGATGGGAAGTGACGCATCACATTCGCTGCGAATCACTTGACGCCCTCGTAGCCGCGTCGTCCACACACTCCACAGCCCCTACGGTGTACTAGTTCTTTCTTATTGAATAACAAAGACTTAGAACCCGAATTCCGGCGCGGAAAGTGCTTGCAGCGCATGCGCAGGGCTTTCTATCATGCCGGGGCTTGGCTCCACGCGGGCGCAGCCGTCCCGGGATCACCCGGAGGGACGGGCGGAACCCGCGGCGCGCCTTGGACTTCCTACCCGTCAGGGAGCGACCGATGGAACTGACGATCCAGCAGGGCGACCTCGCCTTCGCCGTGGGCAAGGCATTCGGCTCCGTGTCCACGAAGAGCCCGATGCCCCTGCTCTCGTGCCTGTTGCTCGAGGCCGAGAAGAACACCCTGCGCATCACCGGAACGGACCTCGAACTCACGACCGCGGTCACCGTTCCGTGCACCGTGAAGTCGGTCGGCAAAGCCGCGGTGTCGGCGCGCCACTTCAACGACGTCGTGCGCAAGATTCCGCGCGGACCCGTCACGCTCGCGCTCGCCGGCGAACAGGTCGAGGTGCGTTACGGCGACGGTCGCGGGTGGTCGCGGTTCCCGATCCAGGACGCATCCGAGTTTCCGCGCGTGCCCGAGGTGAAGGGCGAGACGAAGGTCGTGATCGAGGGCGACGCGCTGTCGCGCCTCATCGCGCGTACGGCGTATGCCGCCTCGTCGGACGCGAGCCGTCCGCAACTGGCCGGCGTGCTGCTCCACGGCAACGAGAAGCAGATCGTCATGGTCTCGACCGACGGTCACCGGCTCGCGCGCGCCGGACGCAAGGGCGCGTTCTCGGCGCTCGGGCGCGAGGGCATCATCGTTCCGTCCCGCGCACTGTCCGCGGTGAGCCGCACCGCCGACGAGGCGACGAGCCCGGTCACGATCGAGATCGCGGGGCCGCGCAACCAGGCGTCGTTCACCACCCAGGTGGGTGAGTACCGGGTCCAGATCCTCGTGCGGCTGCTCCAGGGTCCGTACCCGAACTACGAGCAGGTCATCCCGAAGAACAATCCGCGCCAGGTCACGCTCGGTCGCGAGGACCTGCTCGAAGCGGTCGACATCGTCGCGTCCCACGCGGACAACGTGACGCGCCAGGTGCGCTTCAGCATCCGCGGCGAACAGGTGGGCGTCGCGTCGGCGACCGAACTCGGTGCCGGCGAGCACCAGGTGAACGCCGACTATCAGGGCGAGGATCTCGACATCGGCTACAACGCCAGCTACCTGATCGACATGCTCAAGAGCATCCCGACGGAGAAGGTGACGATGCGGCTCGGCACCGCGCTCGGCGCGGGAATCATCGAGCCGGTGGGCGCGCTGACGCAGGCGGACGAGGAGTTGACCTGCCTCATCATGCCGCTGCGCCTGCCCGAAGCATCCTCCTGAGCATGAGGCGTCTCGCCGACGTGATGCCCGAGGCCGTGCGCAAGATGGGTCTCGAGCACGAACTGCGCGGCTGGCAGGCACTGAACGAGTGGCCGCACGCCGTCGGACCCCAGATCGCCCGACGTTCGCGCGCGGTGCGGTTCCAGGACGGCGTGTTGTGGGTCGAGGTGGACGGCTCCGTGTGGCTGCATCAGCTCACGGTGCTCAAGCGAAACCTGATCAGGAAGATCGGCGAGCGGACGGGATCGGACACGATCCGGGACATCCGTTTCATCAACAGCCGCGGAGGGACCCAGCGGTGAGTGCACGCGAAGGGGAGGGGACGTTGACGGCGGACGCGAAGGGCCATCACTACGACGCACGGAGCATCCAGGTCCTCGAGGGACTGGAGGCGGTGCGGAAGCGCCCCGCCATGTACATCGGCGACATCGGCCAGCGCGGCCTCCACCACCTGGTGTACGAGGTGGTCGACAACTCGGTCGACGAGGCGCTCGCCGGATTCTGCACGCGCATCATGGTGAACATCGAGCCCGATGACGTGATCAGCGTCATCGACAACGGGCGCGGCATTCCGGTGGACACGCACGCGACCACGAAGAAGCCGGCGCTCGAGGTGGTCATGACCACGCTCCACGCCGGCGGCAAGTTCGACAACGACACCTACAAGGTGTCGGGCGGACTGCACGGCGTCGGTGTGTCGGTCGTGAACGCGCTGTCGGAGTGGTGCGAGGTCGAGGTCTTCAAGGACGGCCGGATCTACTCGCAGCGCTACGAAGGCGGCCGCCCGACCGGTCCGATGACGAGCGGCCCCGCGCCCAAGGATCGCGCGAAGCTCCAGGGTGGACCGTCGGGAACGACCGTCCGCTTCCGTCCGGATCGAAAGATCTTCGAGGACACGACGTTCCACTGGGACACGCTCGCGGCGCGCCTGCGCGAGCTCGCGTTCCTCAACAGCGGGCTCTCGATCACGCTCACCGATGTCAAGTCCGGCAAGACGCTCGAGTACGTGTACAAGGGCGGCATCGTCGAGTTCGTGAAGTTCCTGAACCAGAACAAGGACACGCTGCACAACAAGCCCGTGTTCTTCAATCGCGAACGGGACGGCGTGGTCGCCGAGGTCGCGCTGCAGTACAACGACGGCTACAACGAGTCCGTGCACTCATACGTCAACAACATCAACACCATCGAGGGCGGCACCCACCTGATCGGTTTCCGCGCGGCGCTCACGCGCACGCTCACGAACTACGCGGACCGTGAAGGCATGATGAAGAACGCCAAGGTGTCGGTGACCGGCGAGGACGTCCGCGAGGGACTCACCGCGATCGTCTCGGTCAAGGTGCAGAACCCGCAGTTCGAAGGCCAGACCAAGACCAAGCTCGGCAACAGCGAGGTCAAGGGCGTGGTCGAGAGCATCACCGGGGAGGGGCTGCGCGAGTTCTTCGAGGAGAACCCGTCGGTCGCGCGCAAGATCGTCGACAAGATGGTCGCTGCAGCGCGTGCCCGCGAGGCGGCGCGCAAGGCGCGCGAGCTGGCGCGGCGCAAGACGATCCTCGACGGCGGCTCGCTGCCCGGCAAGCTCGCGGACTGCTCGTTCGACGAGCCCGAGGAGTGCGAGATCTACATCGTCGAGGGCGACTCGGCAGGCGGCACGGCCAAGCAGGGGCGCGACCGGCGCTTCCAGGCGATCCTGCCGATCCGCGGCAAGATCCTGAACGTCGAGAAGGCACGGCTCGACAAGGTGCTCGCGAACGAGGAGATCCGGAACATCATCACGGCGTTGGGCGCGGGGGTGAAGGAGGAGTTCGACATCACCAAGCTGCGCTACCACAAGGTCATCATCATGACCGACGCCGACGTCGACGGTTCGCACATCCGCACCCTGCTGCTCACGTTCTTCTTCCGCGAGCTCCGGCCGCTGGTGGATGCCGGCTACGTGTACATCGCGCAGCCGCCGCTGTTCATGGTCAAGGCGGGGAAGGACGAGATCTACTGCTTCGACGAGAAGGAGCGCGACGAGGCGATCGCGCGGCTCGGCAAGAAGAACGTCATGGTCCAGCGCTACAAGGGCCTCGGCGAGATGAATCCCGACCAGCTGTGGAAGACGACCATGGACCGCGAGACCCGCACGCTGCTGCGCGTGAACAGCGACAACGCCGCGGAAGCCGACACGATCTTCACGGTGCTGATGGGGGAGCAGGTCGAGCCCCGCCGCCAGTTCATCGAGGAAAACGCGCTGACGGTGAAGAACCTCGACATCTGAGAAACGCGGGCCCCGGCCGCCGCCGCAGCGCCCGCCGCGCACGCCACGAGGGCGTGACGCGACCACGACAGGACGGAGCGACATGGCACTGAACGATCGATCGAAAGTCGTCGTCGTCCCCATCGAATCCGAGATGAAGACCAGCTACATCGACTACTCGATGTCGGTCATCGTCTCGCGCGCGCTGCCGGACGTTCGCGACGGCCTCAAGCCGTCGCAGCGGCGCATCCTGGTGGCGATGAACGACCTCAACCTCACCCCGGGCCGCGGCTACCGAAAGTGCGCCAAGATCGCGGGCGACACGTCGGGCAACTACCACCCGCACGGCGAGCAGGTGGTGTACCCCACGCTCGTGCGTCTCGCCCAGCCATGGGTGATGCGGTATCCGCTGGTGGACGGCCAGGGCAACTTCGGCTCGATCGACGGCGACGCGCCGGCGGCCATGCGCTACACCGAGGCGCGCCTCACGGCGCTCGCGGCCGAGATGCTGGCGGACCTCGAGAAGAACACGGTCGACTACCGCCCCAACTACGACGAGACGCGCGAGGAGCCGGTCGTGCTGCCGGGCGTGGTGCCCAACCTGCTCGTCAACGGGTGCTCCGGCATCGCAGTCGGCATGGCCACCGAGGTGCCGCCGCACAACCTGCGCGAAGTGTGCGATGCGATCATGCACGTGATCGAGCATCCGGAGACCACGGCGGCCGACCTGCACAAGATCGTCAAGGGCCCGGACTTCCCGACCGGCGGCATCATCTACGGCACGCAGGGCATCCGCGACTGCTACAACACCGGCCGCGGCCTGATCCGGATCCGCGCGAAGGTCCAGGTCGAGGAGGGCAAGGCCGGGCGCATGAGCCTGGTCGCCACCGAGATCCCGTTCCAGGTCAACAAGTCGTCGCTGCTCGAGAAGATCGCCGACCTCGTGAAGGAGGGGAAGGTCCAGGGCATCAGCGACCTGCGCGACGAGTCCGACCGCGACGGCCTGCGCATCGTGATCGAGCTGAAGAAGGACGCGAACCCGAAGGTCGTCCTCAATCAGCTGTTCGTGCACTCGCCGCTCCAGACCACGTTCGGCGCGATCATGCTCGCGATCGTCGAAAGTCGCCCGCAGGTCATGAACCTGCGGCAGATCGTCGACCAGTACGTGCTGCACCGCCAGCTGGTGGTGCGCCGGCGCACGGAGTTCGATCTCGCCGAGGCCGAGAAGCGAGCGCACATCCTCGAGGGTCTCAAGATCGCGCTCGACCACCTCGACGAGGTGATCGCGCTGATCCGCCGGTCGAAGGACGTCGAGACCGCGCGCCAGGGACTCATGAGCACGTTCAAGCTCACCGAGATCCAGTCCAACGCGATCCTCGAGATGCGGCTCTCGCGCCTCACGGCGCTCGAGCGCAGCAAGATCGAGGAGGAGTACCTCGAGCTGCTCAAGCTCATCGAGCAGCTGCGCAGCATCCTCGCGAACCCGAAGAAGATCCTCGCGATCATCACGGACGAGGCGAAGCGGCTGCGCGACAAGTACGGCGACGATCGCCGCACCGAGATCGTGGGCGAGGACGGCGAGATCGGCTACGAGGACACCATCGAGCAGAAGGACATGGTGATCACGATCTCGCACGCCGGCTACATCAAGCGGCAGGAGATCTCCTCGTATCGCTCGCAGCGCCGCGGCGGCAAGGGCGTGATCGGCGCGCGCACGAAGGAAGAGGACTTCATCGAGCACCTGTTCATCGCGAACACCCACGCCTACCTGCTGTTCCTGACTGACAAGGGCCGCTGCTACTGGCTCAAGGTGCACGAGATCGAGCAGGCAGGACGCATGGCGCGCGGACGGCCGCTCGTGAACCATCTCGAGGGCCTGTCACGCGAGGAGAAGGTACAGGCGGTGGTCGCGGTGAAGGCGTTCGACGACCAGCACTATCTGGTGTGCGCGACCCGCAAGGGCCTGATCAAGAAGACGGTGCTATCGGCCTACGGCAATCCACGCCGCGGCGGCATCAACGCCGTGCTGCTCGAGGATGGCGATGCGCTGATCGAGACCATCATCACCGACGGCACGCAGGACTTCATCCTCGCGAAGAAGAAGGGTCTCGCGATCCGCTTCCACGAGAACGAGGTGCGCGCGATGGGCCGTACCTCCTACGGCGTGAAGGCGGTGACGCTCGACGACGAGGAGGACGAGGTCGTGAGCATGGTCGGCGTGAAGCGCCAGGCCACGCTGCTGACGGTGACCGAGAACGGGTACGGCAAGCGCAGCGAGATCTCCGAGTACCGCGTCTCGCATCGCGGCGGCAAGGGCATCATCACGATCAAGACCACCGAGCGGAACGGGAACGTCGTTTCGGTGAAGGAGGTCGTCGAGGGCGACGAACTCATGATCATCACGCGCCACGGGCAGATGATCCGCATGCCGGTGGACAACGCGCTGCGCGTGATGGGCCGCAACACGCAGGGCGTGCGACTCGTGAATCTCGAGACGCCCGAAGGCGAGCTGCTGCCCGACAAGGTGGCGGCAGTCACGCGCGTGGTGAGCGAAGACGGCGCGGGCATGTCCGGGCTGCCGGTGAACGGCGACGGCCTCACGCCGGAACCGGAAGACGACGGACCGGTCCCCGAAGCCTGATCGCTCCGCGGTGACGCGCATTTCCGAGCCGACGGTCCGGCGCCTCTCGCAGTACTACCGCGTACTGCTCGAGGTGTCGGCCGAAGGCGCCCGGATGATCTCCTCCCACCGGCTCGCCGAGCGGGAGGGGATCACCTCCGCACAGGTCCGCAAGGACCTCTCGATGTTCGGCTCGTTCGGCCGCCGCGGACTCGGCTATCCGGTCGAACACCTGCGCCAGGCGATCCGCGAGATCCTCGGGCTCGATCGCCGCTGGCGCGTCGCGCTGATCGGCGCTGGCAACATCGGCGCCGCGCTGCTCGCCTACCAGGGATTCGCGCGCCAGGGCTTCCACATCGTTGCGGCGTTCGACCGCGATCCCGCGCGCATCGGCCAGCCGCTCGCCGGACTCACCGTGCGCGACGTCTCCGAGTTCGCGAGCGTCGCCGCCGCCGAGGGCTTCGACATGGCGGTGATCGCCACGCCCGTACAGGCGGCGCAGGAGGCCGCGGATCTCGCGGTGGCCGCCGGCGTGCGGGGCATCCTCAACTTCGCGCCGCGCAAGCTCGCGGTGCCCGAGGGCGTCGCGCTCCGCACCGTCGACATGTCGGTCGAGTTCGAGACGCTGTCGTTCGAGCTGACGCGCGTCCGCACCCGGCGGCGCAAGCGGGCGTGACCGCGCTCGAGCGCGACGACCAGGGGCACACGAGCCGCAGGATGAATGCGCGCGCGCCAGCGGCCCGCACCGGCGTGATGCTCATGGTCGTCGCCACGGCGCTGTGGGGCGGAACGTTCGTGATCGCGCGCGACGCGCTGCACACCGTGCCGACCGTCACGCTGATCGCCGGGCGCTTCGTCGTGGCGGGAGCCCTGCTCACGCTCGTCGCGCTCGCGCGCCGACGGCCGGTGAATCGCACCACCGTCACGATGGGGCTGCTGTCGGCGCCGTTCACCGCTGCGGCCTACGGCCTCCAGGCGGCCGGGCTCACCGAGACGAGCGCCGGCAGCTCCGCCTTCCTGACCGCCGCGGGCACGCTCCTGGTGGCGCCGTTCGCCTGGCTGTTCCTGCGCCAGCGTCCCGCCCGCATCGTGGGGCTGGGGATCGCGCTCGCGCTGCTCGGTTCGGCGCTGCTCTCGTGGCGGACGGGACTCCGCTTCGGGCGCGGCGAGCTGGTGACGCTGGCCGCCGCGGCGTCGTACGCGGTGACGCTCGTGATCGTGGCCGCGCGCATCGATCGCATCGAGCCGGTCGCGTTCACCGCGGTGCAGTCGGTGGGCGTGGCCCTGGTGCTGCTGCCGTTCGCACCTGCGCCACCGACCGGCGTCGCGACCGCCGCGACGCTCGCGCGCTTCGCCTACCTCGCGCTCGTCTCGATGGTGGCGCCGCTGCTGCAGGTCGTCGCGCAGCGCTCGCTCACGCCGGCACGCATCGGCATCCTGTTCGCGCTCGAACCGGTGTTCGCGGTCGTGTTCGCGGTGCTGTTCGGGGCCGAACGCTTCGCGCTGCGGTGGTGGACGGGGGCGCTGCTCATCCTCACCGCCGTGGCGCTGGTCGAGTGGAAGCCGTCGTCTTCGCCGCCCACGCTCCCTCGAGCCACGACTTGAGCCGCGGCCATGCGGTCGTGTCGAGCCGGAAGATCTGGGCGCCGTTGCCGGGGAGCTGGGAATCGACGATCCGCGAAACGCGTCCGTCGGTGGCATGGAACAGTCGATCCGCGTCGCGCCCCGCATCGGGATTCATGACCGCGTTCTGGAAGTAGACCGGCAGCTTGCGCGCGGTGAGACGCGCGCGCGCCCGACCCATCTCCACCTCGGGCGGCTCGGGGCTGACGAGCACCAGCGCGGCCACGCGCTTGTCACTCGCGGCGTCGATCGCAATGTGGGCCGCGTCGAGCGCGCCGACGATCAGGAAGCGCGTCGTGTCGACGGGCGTCGTCTTCGCGAGCTGGCGCAGCGCCGCCCGGACGTCGCGCGCCGCGACCGCCTCCATCTCCTCCTCCCGTCCACGCCACGATTCGGGGGAGGGGCACGACTCTCCGAGCGACCGTCCCGTTCCGCGCGGCTCGAGCAGCATCACGGCCCAGCCGGACCGCCGCATCGAAATCGCGAGACTGTCGAAGTCGGCCCATTCGCCCATGCGGTCGATCATCACGATCGCCGCACGCCGCCGCGTGCTGCCCGCCGGGGCGAACACCACCGAGCTGAGCGCGAATCCGTCCTCCGCGCGGAAGTCGACGCGGCGTCCACCGATCTCTTTCGCCGCCGCCAGGTCGGCCTCCTCGGCGGTGCGGATGTCGCCGCGCACCAGCAGTCGCACACGGTCGTCCGAACCATTGCCGCCCTGTGAATTGCGCAGAAGGTCGATGAGCTCCTGATCGGTGCCGCGGGAACGCACCACGAGCTCCCGGCCGACTTCGAACGCGTGTCGCGGATCGACCGGCATGAACGAGGCGGCGATGCGATAACGCCACATCCAGCGCAGCGGGTTCTCGATATCGATCAGCGACGGCTCGACCACCCGGAACCGGGACGCCGCCGTATCGGCGTGCTGCTCGAGATGCGCGGCCCACGCGCGGCGTCCGCGTGCGTCGGCCGCCTGATCCGTCGAGCCCTCGCGCTCGGCGCGCGCGGCGCGCACCGTCATCACGCTCTCGGCGAGCGCAGCGTCGCCCTCCTGTCCGCGCGCGAACAGCGCCTCCGCCCACGCATCCTGCCCGTCCGGGTCGTTCGCCAGCGTGGCCGCACCCTCAAAGCAGGCGAGCGCACTGTCGAGACGTCCACCGCGGTCGTAGCTCGTGCCCGCAAGGTAGAGCGCCCGCGCCGCGAGCTCCGGGTTGCTCGTGCGGCGGAGTGCCGCCTCGCGCAGCAGCGCAAATCGGACCCGCGCGGGATCCGGCGCAGCGTCGAGCAGCGAGTCGAGCGGGCCCGCCTGGCCGGCGGGATGGATTTCGGCGAATGCGGCGGTGGGAGCGAGGAGGAGCGCGGGCAACAGGAGGCGCAGCGTAAAACGGAGGAACACGGGAGATCTCCGGTGGTCGGGAGGGGCGCATGGAGAGCGGAGCGCCGGCCGGAGATTCTACCCGAGCCGTGCGGCTCCTGCAGCGGCCCGCGTGCATTGCGCCCCGCAAAGTCGCGATGGCACCATGCGGCCATGCGGCCCCCGGCGGCGGTGATCCACTCCCCGGACTACGCGTGCGACATCGGTCCGCACGTCTTTCCGATGGAGAAGTATGCGCGCGTCCGGCAGCGGCTGATCTCCGGGGGCTGGGTTTCCGACCACGCGATCCTGGCCCCGGAGCCCGCCACCGACGAGGCGCTCGCGCGCGTCCACACGCGCGCCTATCTCCACGACCTCGCGGCCGCGCGCTGGACGCCGCGCACGACGCCGTCGGAGCTGCCGCTGTCGCCGGCGATCGTCGCCTCGTGGCGGCTCATGTGTGGCGGCACCGTGCTGGCCGCACGTCAGGCCCTCGAGCGCGGCGCCGCGGTGCACATCGGCGGCGGGTTCCATCACGCGTTTGCCGATCACGCCGAGGGTTTCTGCTATCTGAACGATCTCGCGGTGGCGATCCGCGCCGTGCGCGCCGACGCCGGCGTGGGGCGGGTGGCCGTGGTGGACGTGGACCTCCATCAGGGCAACGGTACCGCGCGCATCTTCCAGGACGAACCGGAGGTGTTCACCTTGTCGATCCACCAGGAGCACCTCTATCCGGTCAAGGAGCGCAGTTCGCTCGATGTCGGTCTCGCCAACGAAACCGGCGACGAGGCGTATCTCGCGGCGCTCGCGGACGCGCTCGAGGCGGTGTGGGCGCACGCCCCGGAGCTGGTGCTCGTGCAGGCCGGCGCCGATCCGTTCCACGACGATCAGCTCGGCGCCCTGCGACTGACGTTCGCCGGGCTCGAGCGGCGCGACCGCGCCGTGATCGGCGGCTGCGTGGAGCGCGGCATCCCGGTCGCCATCACGCTCGGCGGTGGCTACTCGCGCCGGCTCGACGATCTCGTGGCGATCCACGCGCGCACGTGCGAGGTGGCGCTCGAGCTGTCGGGGGCGGCCGCGGCATGAGCGGCGAACCGCAGGTTCCGGACGGTGCGACCGCATCGGAGGCGACCGGGAATGCGCAGGCATGGAGCGTGGATGCCGCGGGACTGCACGTCATCGATCCCGCCGGCGCGGCGCAGCTCGCGCGCGCCGGCACGTCGCAGGTGTGGCTGGACCTCGACGGATGCGGCGGCGACCGGGCGCGCGACCTGCTGGCGGCGCTCGACGTCCACCCGCTCGCCATCGAGGACATGGTGACCCAGGTGAACCGTCCGAAGGTGGACGACTACGGCAGCTACCTCTATCTCGCCGTGCACTCCGCGCGCTGGGACGACGAACAGCCGCCCAAGCTGCGCGAGATCGACCTGCTGGTGGGTCCGAACTTCCTCGTCACGTATCACGAGGGACCGACGCGCTCGATCGAATCGGCGCAGCGCGTGCTGGCGCGGCGTCCGGATCTGCTCGCCCGCGGGCCGGCCCACCTGCTCCACTTCATCCTCGACGTGCTGGTCGACAACTACCTGCCGATCACGGATCACCTGTCGGGACAACTCGACCAGCTCGAAGAGGAGGTGTTCCGCACGCCGTCACGCCGCATCCACGTGCGGATCCTCAAGCTCAAGCGGGGCATGGCCGCGATGCGCCGGATCGTGGGACCGCAGCGCGACACGATGCTCGCGCTGACCCGCGACGAGTTCCACGCGATCCCGGCCGACGTGCGTCCCTACCTGCGCGACATCTACGACCGGCTGGCGCGGGTCAGCGACCTGCTCGACTCGTTTCGCGACGAGCTGTCCGGTCTGCTCGACCTGTACGTTTCGCAGATCTCGAACCGGCTCAACCAGACGATCAAGGTCCTCACGGTCGCCGCCACCTTCGCGCTGCCGCTCACGATCATCACCAGCTATTACGGGATGAACCTGCAGATCGGCGCCTATCACTGGCGCTACGGCGAGCTCTACGTGGTCGGACTCATGGTGCTGAGCGTGCTGCTCACCTGGTGGTGGCTGCGCCGCCACCGTTCCCTGTGACGCTGCGGCCCGCTCCGGAGTCCGGCGGGCCGCGTCGCCTACTGAACCGGTTCGGGCAGGGGTGGCGCCGTCGGTGGCGGCAGCTTCTTCGTCACGTACTCCGCGGGGCCGATCACCTCGAGCGAGGCGTCGTCGAACCACAGATCGCCGGTCGCGGGACAGTTGAACTCGATGAACGCACCGAGCGTCAGCGCGTCGGGCGGCACGTCCCGCTCGACGGTCAGCTTCTTCCAGTCGAAGCTGCCACTGTGCTGTTCGGGCGACGGACCGGGCACCTCGCCACCGGGCGTCGTGCACCGCAGCGACACATAGGTGAGTCCAACCAGGCTGTCCGCCTTCACCCACGCGGTGAAGCGCACCCGTTTGCCTGCGAGCGAACGGGCATCGATCGTCTGGCCGACGCCCGAGCGCACCTGCAGCGCGCCGTTGCCGCGCGGATCGGCACGCATCGACGCGTGACCGAACCGTGCGACCGTCGTGTCGCGCTCGATGACGAGGCCCGGGAACGGCGGCATGGAATACTCCCAGTCGTTGCCGTCGCCTTCGAAACTCGGATCCTTGAGCAGGTTCTTCTTGAGCGCGACCGGCTGCGCCGCCGCGGCGGTGGTCGTGGTGAGCGACGCATCGTCGAACGCGACCTGGCCGGTCCCGAAGAGACCCGCGCGCACCACGATCAGGTTCGTGCCGCGCGGCACGTACATGCGTACGTCGCGCCGCACCCAGTCGGTCTCCTCCTCGGAGAAATACAGGCGCTTCCAGCCCATCAGCACGATCGGTTGTCCGGTCACGACGTAGCCGAGCCGCGCCATCATCGTGTCGCGGGGCACACCCTTCTCGATCGACAGCTTGCCGATCGTGTCGCGGAACGCCTGCACCAGCGTGTACGCGCGACCCTGGAGTCCGAGGCTGCGGGTCCACACCGAGAACACGACGTCCTTGCCCCACGACGACGGCGGCGGCACGAGGCTCTGGCTCCAGTTGTGCCACATCGGGACGCGCGTGCTCACGTTCGCCACGTTCACGGACCAGCGCCCGGTGTGCGCGACCATCGTGTCGCGACCGAAGAACACGGTGGTGAGGCTCGAGGGGAACGTGTCCCACGCGGCGGGCATCCATGGATGACCGACGAGCCGCTCCTCGAACGACGGGTTCCGGAGCAGGTTGCCGGAGGCGGGCGCGCTCGCTGCGTGCGCGGCGGACGAGAGCGTCACGGCTGCGAGCAGGGCGACGACGATCGGACGGACCGAGGGCATTCGGAGGAGGTTCCTTTCGGATCGGGATCGGGAGGCCGCGCCGCGGCGGGCGCGGGCGAAAAGTATCCGGGTGTGCGCGCGCGAGGGTCAAGCGCAGGGTGGGCCCCGCCGTCAGGTCCCGGTGAAGGAGCGGCCCGTCTGGTGGCCACCGCCGCGGCTGCTCGCTAGATTGCCCGGATGATCGCCTCGCGCCGGAGCCGCCGCCCGTGAAGGAATGGTTCTACACCTCCGATCTCCACGGTCAGGGTGCGCTCTACGAGCAACTCGTCGGCATCGTCGCGTCGCGGCGTCCACCGGCGGTGCTGATCGGCGGCGATCTCGGTCCGCACGCGACCGGCGATGCCGGCATCGCCCAGCAGCGCGTCTTCCTGAAGGGCTTCCTCGTCGAGACCGCGCGGCGCCTGCGCGAGGCCTCGCCCGACACCCGCCTGCTGCTGCTCATGGGCAACGACGACTGGGCCACGAACGTCGATTGCCTCGAGGAGCGCCACGGCGATCTGTGGGAGCACGTCCACGATCGCGTGTGTCCGGTGGACGACGTGCCCGTCGCCGGGCTCTCGTGGGTGCCGATCACGCCGTTCGGTATGAAGGACTGGGAGCGCTGGGAGGACGGTCGCGAGGAGACGCCGGCGCGACTCGACGGCTGGCGCAGTCATGGCGGGCATGCCGAGCCCCATCGCTTCGATCCGGACGACCGCGCGCCCACGATCGCCGGCGCACTGGAGGATCTCGCCGCACGCACCGAGGTGGATCGCACGGTGTTCGTCCTCCACTCACCACCCCTGGGGACCCGCTGCGATCTGGTGGGCGCCGGACGTCACGTGGGCTCGCGGGCGATCCGCGCGTTCGTGGAGCGGCAGCAGCCGCGACTCGTGTTGTCCGGCCACATCCACGAATCGCCCCGGGTGGGAGGCGGCGGGTACGAGGACCGAATCGGGCGCACCCTGGTCGTGAACCCGGGTCAGTTCGGGACGCCGCGGTTGTGCGGCGTGTGGTTCGACCCGCGAAATGCCGAGGCGGGCGTGCGGCACACCGTGTTCGACCCGCCACGCTCGTGAGGAACACGTGGCGCGGCCATGCGCCTGTCGTCGCCGCATCCGCGGGTGCCGCAGGCTTCTCCGGCGCCCGTCGGTTCGCGCTTAGGCGCTGGGCCGGCCCTTGCTAGACTCTCCGCCGATCCATTCCCTTCCGCCGCGAGGACCTTCATGAAGCGCCTGACGATCCTGCTCGCCGCACTCCTCCTCGCCGGCCAGGTTCCGGCCGCCGGCGCCCAGGCGCACGTCGTGTGGCGAGGATGGGACGAGGGCCTGAAGGAGGCGAAGCGCACCAACCGGCCCGTGCTCGTCGACGTCTACACCGACTGGTGCGGGTGGTGTAAGCGGATGGATCGCGACGTCTATTCGCGCGCCGACGTCCGTGACTACCTCGCGAAGAGCTTCGTGGTGGTGAAGCTCAACGCCGAGGCGCAGGACGGCCTGCAGTACCAGGGGCGGGACCTCACCTCCGCCGGAGTCGCGGAACAGTTCCGCGTGACGGGCTACCCGACGACCGTGTTCCTCCGCTCGAACGGCGCCCACCTCATCAACGTTCCCGGCTACGTGCCGGCCGACCGCTTCCTGCTCGTGCTCCGCTACATCGGCGAAGGCCAGATGGACAAGGGCGTGGAGTGGGAGAGTTTCCTCAAGGCCAACGGCGGGAAGAACTGATCGACGCTTCGGCGGCGCTCCCCGCGCCCGTGCGTTGACACCCCGCCGTCCGGACGTCATGGTCCCGGGCCTGCTTCCATCCCCGTCGGAGAGATCATGAGCGATCAACGCGTGCCGGAAGTGGGCGAGATGGCGCCCGACTTCCGCCTCAGGGGCCCGGACGGACAATTCGTCACGCTGGCCGAGTTCCGCGGCGTGAATCCGGTCGTGCTCGCGTTCTTTCCGCTCGCCTTCTCGCCGGTCTGTTCGCACCAGCTGCCCGCGCTCGAACGCGAGATCGGACGACTGCGCGAGCGGCACGCCGAGGTGCTCGGCATCAGCGTCGACAGCCATCATGCGAACCGCGAGTTCGGCAACCGCCTGCGGCTGACCTTCCCGCTGCTCTCCGATCTCAAGCACCAGGCGAGCCTCGCCTACGGCGTGATGCTCGACGAACAGGGCTACTCGAATCGCGCCCTGTTCCTGGTCGACCTCGAGGGCCGGCTCGCATACCGGGACGTGTCGCCCAATCCGAGCGTCGTGCCGAGCACCGAGGCGCTGATCACGGCGCTCGACCGGCTCCCGATCTGACCCCGGGCGCACCGCGCGCCGCCATGCCCCGTCCCGCCTCCGCGCCGATCGTGCTCGTCGCCGAGCCGCCCGACGACGGCGCGCGCGAGCGCGTCGCCGCGCTGCGCGCAGCCGGCTGGCAGGTGATCGCGGTCCACGACTCCGAGAGCGCGTTCCATGCGCTCGACGAGACGCGTGTCGACTGCGTGGTCGCCGAACTGCGCGGCCCCCGCATCGACGGCATGGCGATCCTGCAGCGCGCGCGTCACCGCGACCCCGAGGTGGTGGGCGTCCTGCTCACGCCCGGCGCGCCGGTCGAGCGCGTGGTCGAGGCGATGCACGCGGGCGCGCACGACGTGCAGACGCGTCCGGTTCCCGTCGAGAAGCTGCTCGCCGTGCTCGACCGCGGACTCGCGCACCGGCGGCTCGCCGCGCGCGTGGCGGAGATGGAGGAGGACCTCGAAGGCCGTCTGCGTCTCGGCGGACTCGACGGGCGCTCGCCCGGCGTCGCGCGCGTGCTCGAGCAGATCCGCACCGCCGGCGCGAGCCGCGCGGCGGTCCTCGTCACCGGCGAGCCCGGAACCGGCAAGGGACTGGTGGCGCGCTCGCTCCACCGTCACAGCGACCGTCGCGAGGAGCGCTTCCTGTGGGTGCACTGCGGCGCGCTCCCGCCGGAGCAGCTGGAGCGCGAGCTGTTCGGCGAGGAAGGTGACGGCGGCCCCGCGCGGCCCGGACGCGTGGCGCTCGCCGACGGCGGCACGCTGCTCATCGAAGAGGTCGGCGAGGCGCCGCCGCTCGTCCAGCTGCGGCTGCTGCGACTCGTCCAGGACCGCGAGTACGAGCCGGTGGGCGGTGCGGCGACGCGAGTCGCCGACGTTCGGCTCGTGTGCTCGAGCGCGCGCGACCTCGATCAGGACGCGCGCGACGGCCGCTTCCGCGCCGACCTGCTCGCGCGCATCGCGATCGTGCGGATCGCGGTGCCGCCACTGCGCGAGCGCCGCGAGGACATCCCGCTGCTGGTGCAGGCGGCGATCCGCCACTTCGATCGCGAGCACGGCCGCCGCGTCACCGGGATCACGCGCGGGGCGCTCGAGCGTCTCCAGCAGCACGACTGGCCCGGCAACGTGCGCGAGCTGCGAGCGGTGGTCGAGGGCATGGTCGTGGGGGCGATGGGCCGGCGGCGCCTCGATCTCGGCGACCTCCCGCCCGCGCTGCGCGACGGCAGCGCGCGCAGCGAACCCCTGCGCATGGCGGTCGGCATGACGGTCGAAGAAGTCGAGCGCCAGCTCGTCGCCGCCACGCTGCGTGCGACCGGCAACGACAAGCGTCGCGCCGCAGCCATGCTCGGGATCGGGCTGCGGACGCTCTACCGGAAGATCGTCCAGTTCGGCCTGGACGGCTGACGCCCGCACCTCATCTCCGGCCGGAGGCGTGCCGATAACCGCTCCGTCCCCCACGACGGAGAACGCACGTGGCCCTTCCCGACCGGCTTCCGGAACCTCCCGACGACTTCGAGTCCCATTCGGCATCCGCCGATCGGCCGAACTGGCTGGTGGGTGCCGAAGACGGCGCGGTTTCGGAGATGGAGGGACTCGAGCGCACGGCCGGGGTGAAGCTCACGCGGCCGAAGCTGTCCGAGGTGCCCCGCCCGGCGAACGCGCCGCCGGCAGCGCCCGCGCCGCCGGCCACACCGCGCCCCGTCGCCTGGACCGCCGCGGGCAACAGCGTGCCGCGTCTCACCCAGGTTCCGGAGCCCGCCCGCCGCACCCCGGAGCCGCCGGTCGAAGACCTCGAGGCCGTCGCCGATCCGCTGTCCGATCCCGATCCCGTGGCCGCAATGCGCGCGCCAGCGTCGTCCCCTGCGCGTCCCGCGTTCACGAACACGCTCGAGGAACCGTGGTGGCTCGTGCTCGGCGAACGCATCGGCAGCGATCGCCGGCTCCAGATCGCCCTCGGTGCGGCGCTCGTTCTGCTCCTGGCGGTCGTGTTTTGGCCGCGCGGTGGACATGGCATGGCCGTGCGCGAACTGCGGCGCCATCCCGACAGGTGGGAGGGGCAGACCGTGAGCGTGAACGGGCGGGTCGGCGAGGTGTTCCCGCTCGGCTCGGGCTACGTGTTCAACCTCTACCAGGGTCGCGACACCATCGTCGTGTTCACGCGCAGCCGGCACCCGTCGGAGCGCGCACACATCCAGGTGACGGGCGAAGTGAGCGCCGGATACCTCGACGGCCGCGCCCGGCTCGCCATCCTCGAGTCGCCCACGCCGCAGAATCCCTGAGCGGCGTCGGAATCGGCCCACCGCGAATCACCCGCCGGTCTCATCGCTCGATACGTCGTGCCATTATGGCAAATGGCGTTCGCTCGCACGCCCATCGGCGACCTTCAATCCAAACAATTGCAAACAGTTCGCCCGGACGGCTTGATCTCATGGTCGTCGTGCGTTAGTTTGCGGCGCGTGAGCGGGGCTGCGGTCTCCCGACCGCCAATCGTCCCGCCCGAAACCATCGAGTCACACGTTCCGACACGCGCGGCCCCCCCGGCTGCGTGAAGCACCGGTAACTCTCAGCAGGAGGAGAAGGATGAACGTCCGACCTCTGGCCGACCGCATCCTCGTGCGTCGCATCGAGGAGCAGGAGACGAAGCGCGGCGGCATCATCATTCCCGACACCGCGAAGGAAAAGCCCCAGGAGGGCGAGGTCATCGCCGTCGGCCCCGGCCGCTTGACCGAAGACGGCAAGCGTATCGCGCCGGACGTCAAGACGGGCGATCGCGTGCTGATCGGCAAGTACAGCGGCACCGACGTGAAGATCGACGGCACCGAGTACGTGATCATTCGCGAGGACGACGTCCTCGGCGTGCTCGCCAGCGAGAAGTGATGACCTGCGCCCGCACCGGGCGCTGAACGACAGGAGGCAGCATGGCTGCGAAGCAGTTGCTCTTCAGTGAGCAGGCCCGCGGAAAGATCCTCGAAGGCGTCGAGCAGCTCGCGCGCGCCGTCAAAGTCACGCTCGGACCGCGCGGACGCAACGTCGTCCTCGACAAGAAGTGGGGCTCCCCGACGGTCACCAAGGACGGCGTGACGGTCGCGAAGGAGATCGAGCTCGAGGACGCCTATCAGAACATGGGCGCGCAGATGGTGCGCGAGGTCGCGTCGAAGACGTCGGACGTGGCCGGTGACGGCACCACGACGGCGACCGTGCTCGCCGAGGCGATCTTCCGCGAGGGCATCAAGAACGTCACCGCCGGCGCGGCGCCGATGGCGATCAAGCGCGGCATCGAGAAGGCCGTCGACGCCGTGGTCGAGCAGCTCAAGACGCTCAGCCGCGAGGTGAAGACGAACAAGGAGATCGAGCAGGTCGCAACGATCTCCGCCAACTCGGACACCGTGATCGGCAAGATGATCGCCGACGCGATGGACAAGGTCGGCAAGGACGGTACCATCACCGTCGAAGAGGCCCGCTCGGTCGACACCACGCTCGACGTGGTCGAGGGCATGCAGTTCGACAAGGGCTACATCTCGCCCTACTTCGTGACCGAGAAGGAGAGCATGGAGGCGGTTCTCGAGGACGCCTTCGTCCTCCTCTACGAGAAGAAGCTGTCGAACATGAAGGACCTGCTGCCGGTGCTCGAGAAGATCGCGCAGCGCAGCAAGCCGTTGCTGATCGTGGCCGAGGACGTCGAGGGTGAGGCGCTCGCCACGCTGGTGGTGAACAAGCTGCGCGGCACGCTCGCCGTGTGCGCCGTCAAGGCGCCCGGCTTCGGCGACCGCCGCAAGGCCATGATGGAGGACATTGCCGTCCTGACCGGCGGCAAGGTCATCACCGAGGACCTCGGCATCAAGCTCGAGAACGTGCGTCTCGAGGACCTCGGCCGTGCGAAGCGGATCGTCGTGGACAAGGAGAACACCACGATCGTCGAGGGTGTTGGCAAGAAGGCCGACATCCAGGGCCGCATCGCCCAGATCCGCAAGGAGATCGAGGACACGACCTCGGACTACGACCGCGAGAAGCTGCAGGAGCGGCTCGCGAAGCTGGCGGGCGGCGTCGCGGTGATCAACGTCGGCGCGGCCACCGAGACCGAGATGAAGGAGAAGAAGGCCCGTGTCGAGGACGCGCTGCACGCGACCCGCGCGGCGGTCGAGGAAGGCATCGTGCCCGGTGGTGGTGTGGGCTACATCCGCAGCCTCCCGGCGCTCGAGAAGCTCGCGAGTGTGACCGAAGGTGACGAAAAGGTGGGCGTGAACATCGTCCGCCGCGCGCTCGAGCAGCCGCTGCGTACGCTGTGCGAGAACGCCGGCATCGAGGGCTCGCTGGTCGTCGAGAAGGTGAAGAAGGAGCCGAAGACGAACGGCTTCAACGTGGACACCGAGGAGTACGTGGACATGTTCGAGGCCGGCATCATCGATCCGACCAAGGTGTCGCGCAGCGCGCTGCAGAACGCGGCGTCGGTCGCGAGCATGCTGCTCACGGCCGAGGCGCTCGTCACCGAGATCCCGGAGAAGAAGAAGCCCTCCGCGCCGGGTGGTGGTGGTGGCTACGGCGGGGGCGAGGACTTCTAGTCCGCGTCGACGACAGCAGGAGGCCGTGCAACGCGAGCCGGGGTCCTTCGGGACCCCGGCTCAATGCGTTGGTCCCGCGCCGTTGCCATGACAGACTCGCGCGCATGAGCCGACCCACGACCGACGTCACGATCCGCGACGCGGGCGCAGCCGACCTCGACGAGGTGCGCGCGTTGTTCCGCGAGTACCAGGCGTGGCTCGGGGAGGACCTGGGCTTCCAGGCGTTCGATGAAGAGATGGCGGCGCTGCCCGGTACTTACGCGCGGCCGGCGGGACGCCTGCTGGTCGCCGAACGTACGGTCCGGATCGTCGGCGCCATCGCGATGCGCCCGCTCGCGGCAGACGTGTGCGAGATGAAGCGTCTGTTCGTCCGCCCCGACGCGCACGGCGCCGGGCTGGGGCGTGCGCTCGTCGAGCGACTGATCGCCGAGGCGCGCGCGGCCGGCTATCGCGCGATGCGCCTCGACACGATCCCGCACAAGATGGCGGCGGCCGTCGCGCTCTACGAACGCGTCGGCTTCCAGGACGTTCCCGCGTACTACGACAACCCGATCCCGGGCACGCGCTACATGGAGCGGGCGCTGTGACGAACGCGCGCACCGCGCTCGTCACCGGCGGCAATCGCGGTCTCGGCTACGAAGTGTGCCGGCAGCTCGCGGCGCGCGGATTGCGCGTCATCCTGACCGCGCGCGACGCCGCCGATGCGCGCGCGGCCTCCGCACGCCTGCGACGGGAGGGTGGCGACGTGCTCCCGGCGACGCTCGACGTGGCCGATGAGCGCTCGATCGCGCGCTGTGCGGCGCGCCTCGTCCGCGACGGCATCCCGATCGACGTGCTCGTCAACAACGCGGCGATCTATCGGACCGGCGAGCTGCTGCGCAGCTCGCCGGCGGAGATCCACGAAACGCTCGCCACCAATTTCCTCGGCGCCGTGTGGACGTGTCGCGCGTTCGTGCCCGGCATGGTGCGTCGTCGGTACGGCCGCGTGGTGAACGTGTCGAGCGACTTCGGCTCGTTCGGGCTCGGTCTGCCTGGACCGGGCGCGTACAGCATGTCCAAGGCGGCGCTCAACGCGTTGACCGTGAAGCTCGCGCAGGAGGTGCGGGGCGACGTGAAGGTGAACGCTGTGCACCCGGGCTGGGTGCGCACCCGCATGGGCGGTCCGGCCTCGTTCCGCTCGCGCGACGCGCGCACCGTCGCCGCGGCGGCGGCGGACGTCGTCCGGCTCGCGACGTTGCCGGCTCGCGGACCGAACGGGACGTTCGTCACCCGCAAGCGCCGCATGCCCTGGTAGCGGCGCGTCACCACAAAGAACTTTCCAGCACAGTGGGATCCGAAGCTTGGAATTCACGTGACTTGAAGTCGCGGC
>JADMIO010932612.1_pt1 | contig 53872 bp, 41 predicted proteins | sample 8958161 | NCBI WGS metagenome assembly JADMIO01 (sample SAMN16585339, study PRJNA669376) | soil metagenome | isolation source: Crop rotation soil | place: USA: Cullars Rotation, Alabama | collected 2011
GCCGCGACTTCAAGTCACGTGAATTCCAAGCTTCGGATCCCACTGTGCTGGAAAGAGGCCAGTTACCGCCGACTGCGACATTGAAAATAAGAAATTGAGGTGCATTAAAGGGGTAGTTAGCTGCGCCCACATCAGCCTTTGTAGTAGTAAGAAAATGCTTGTCATCTACGAGCCACTGAATATTGTCCTGTGTCCAGATGATAGTGAATACATGGAACTCCTGGGAAAAATTACCGGAAGAGAGATTGTATTCACCCCCTTTAGAAGTGTTGGTGCCCGTTACCGGTTTCCAATGCATAGTTCCATAAGTACGGCTTGGATAAGTACCAATAAGTTCCATAATATCTATCTCACCACATGCCGGCCAGGAGACCGTTGTGATATTTGATCCTAGCATCCAGAGCGCCGGCCAAATACCTTTGCCTACCGGAAGTTTTGCCCTGATATCTATTCTTCCGAAAGTGAAATTCTTTTTATTCTGTGTAGTCATTCTTCCGGATGAGTAGTTAAATCCGCTGATTGGCTCTTTCCGTGCTTCTATTATCAAATTGCCGTTGGAAAGAAAGGTGTTTTTAGTGTCGCTGGTGTAATATTCCAATTCATTGTTACCCCAGCCATTGTTGTTGCCTATCTCCTGGTTCCATGCATTCAGATCAAGTGTGTTGCCTGAAAATTCATCATGCCACGTTAATGTATAGCCGGGATAAGTTAATGGCGTGCTGTATCCTGTATTACTTGTAATGAGGCTTGTTCCGTTCTCGGTAATAATGGTTCCTTTTGCGGATTGTGTGGCGATTGTACAGCCTTTAGGATTGCTTAGTTGCACGGTAAATTCGATGTTATTTTGTCTCGTGTCAGTGGGGTCTGCTTTGACTGGCACGTCTACCTGTGCCTGCGTTTGATTGGCCGCAATGGTAATAGTTCCCGAACCGGCAGTGTAGTCCTTTGGAGCTATAGCTGTTCCATCTATAATTGTGTAATCAACCGACACTGGAATTGTTGTCACCTTATTCACTGTAACATTAAAATGCATGGTGCTTCCTGTTGTTGTTCTTGCCTGCGCTGCATCTTCTATTTTTATTGCGGGCACAACTGGCGCAGGAGCCGGGGCATCATTTTTTGTGCAGGCAAACAGAATTACACAGCACGTTAGGGTACAAAGGAGTTGAGCAGATATTCGTTTCAACATATTATCTTGATTTATCAGGCTAATTCAGGCCCGGGGAAGTAATAAATCTTCGCAACAACACTTTATATGTTGTTAGGGTAAAAGAAATTAAATAAAGCACAGGGCATTGCTGCCCCATGCTAACTGCTAATGAAAACTAAATTTTTCGTCGTATGTATATTTCTATTGAGGTATCAGTTTTAAATACCATGCATTTCCTGTTTCGGTACCCTGTACCCTCAGGCTCATGGAAGTTGCTGTAATAGAAGTTATCTCGTATTCTTTTAAGACAGCTCCGTAACCTATATAAGTGTTGTTACCTGAGAGCAACATGGCTGTTTTAGTTGAAGGAGCCGATGCAGCGATACCCGAGCTGGAGGGAACGAAGGAGAAAGAAGAAGTTCCGCCACCGTAGCTGTAGCAGCCCTCAGCACCTGAAGCCGGAATACCCGGAAGGCCACCTGCCAGGCTACCTGTTTTGGTGAATGCACCATCAGGACTTGCAACTGTTAGGGAGTAAGTGCCGCTGGCAGCCTTGGTAAAAGTGAAAGTAGCAGTGTAAAAGCAATTGCAGCAACCAGCTTTATCGTTTGGCGGAGCGGACCACCACTCGGGAGAAACAGAACCGGGATCCCACGGGCCAACACCGAAATGACCAGATACGTCTTTCTCTACTTTCCACGTTTTTGACCCGGTTCCAACCAGGTTGGTAACGAGTGCCGCATCCGGTGTAAAATTACTCTGAACCTCGAACTCTTTTGTAACAGTGGTAGGTGTGGCTCCTTTACCGTATGCAACCACCGTAATCCTGTATTTATTTAAACCCAGAGTAGTATACTTTTTAGTGACGACTCCTCCCGGAGGAAGCAACTCGAGATTGATTCCATCGTTAGCGTTGTAATCTATTTTGTAGGCAAGGGCGTTTTTGCCGTTCACACTGATCTTCACATCTCCTGAGCCATCGCCATTTGGATGTGTTGCGTCCTGCCCTACTATAGCAGTATTAATAACAACTTCTGTGGGTGCTACAAGGGCTCCCATACTGTATTCATCTTTAGTACAACCGGCCATCAAAAATACCACGACGATTATTGAGGCGTAAAATTTTATATAGCGTATCATTGGTAGTAGTTTAGTTAGTTTGTGTAAAGTTATCAACGTAAATGACTGAGCCGGCTCCATCGCTTGAATCATTAAAACGTAAAACAAGTTGGTTGAATTTAGCAGTTGCTGGTATTGCAGCAATTGTACTAAAATCAAACAAAAGCTCTTCCCATACCCCTGACTTAGTAAAAGCCACTTTTTGCACGGCAATACCATTTGCAACAGTTCCGGCTTCAAGTTCCACGTTTAATTTTTTACCTATCATTGCCGGGTCAGGATTGTAAGCAAGCACTTTTATCTTTTTACCGTTGGCCATATCAATAGGGGTATTCAATGGGCTATACGTTCCGCTCCAGCTTTCAAAACCCCTGGTGAACTTACCTACGTTTGTCGTTGTATTTAAACCAGAGGAATAAGGATTTGGGATTACAGCAAATTGTTGGCCACCACCAAACGTTCCGAAAAAGTACTCGATTGTGTTGAGGTCGAAAGTGATCGGCAAACCGAATGGATCAAAAATAGTCACCGGCGTAATCGTCTCTGATTTAGCAGCTCCACCACTTAACGCAACTACCTTTACATTATAAGTACCTGCTGCTGCATAAGTATGTGCAACTTCGGCACCGTTGGCCAGTGGAGTACCCACTTCATTTGCAACGTCACCAAAATATACCAGGTAAGAAGCCGCATACAATGCCGTAGCTTTTACCTTTAGAAGGTGAACATTCTTATCAGTAGTTACAACTATGTTCTCGGGCGCCCGATAGGTGACTTGCAGTGGATAGCTGGCAGATGATACCACTCCCGCCAAACTTTTGGAACCAATCATTACGGTATAAGCGCCCTCAGGGTAAGCATGTGTGGCACTGTTACCAGGCGATACATTTGCTGAAGCACCGGCCCCTGTGCCGTGACCAAAATTTACAACAAACGATGATGCTCCTTCACTCGTCGGGGTAATTTTTACATTACCCGAATTATCGTTACTTATCTCAAAGATTTTATTGTTATTGGCTGTTGTTGCAGTGTTGATAAAAGAGAGGTCCTCATCAACGCCACCCTCCTTTGTACATCCGGTTGATCCTGCTATCAATCCCAGCAGGCTAAATGCTATGGTTATTTTCTTCATAATGGTTGTTTTTAGTAATTAGGGTTTTGAACAAGTTTAGTACCCTGCAATTCCTGTGATGGAATTGGAAAGATTTCATTTTTTCCAGCTTTGAAACCTCTGCCGCCTAGTTTAGCAGGTGCGTCGCCCCAGCGCACAAGGTCGAAGAAGCGATGACCTTCACCCGCCAATTCGAGCCGGCGCTCTTCCTTGATCGCGTTTAAGGAAACAGGAACTGAGGGCAACCCTACCCTGGCACGCACGGCATCAAGAAGTGCCTGTGCCCTTGGCCCGGTACCGCCTAGTGCCTCAGCTTCTAAAAGATAAGTATCTGCGAGGCGAATAATGTAGTCATTTTGCTGAAAGTTCAGCTCCACGGCGCCACCACCAGTTCTTATATCGGACTTCATCGGAATGAATTTCCTTAGGAAATAACCTGTATTTTGGTATCCTTCAATGTATTTGGCCTCATTGGCAGCGGCTAACGCTTTCACATCAAGAACGGTAGCAGAAAAGCGCGGATCATTTTTGATCACATCGTAAAAGTCCTGTGTCCAAACATTGAAGCTCCATCCGGACGGATAAATATCCGGAGCATTGGGCCCCACCTTTAAGTAACTTCTGGGTCCAACCATTTGAGATGCCGTATTTCCTTCATCAGCACTGCTTCCCCAAAAACCCCAGTCAGAATTGGCCTGGCTGGAATGAACGGCTTCAAGGATTGATTCAGTATTGAACTTGTTTGTGAATTTCCAGAGATCAGCAAAATTCGGCAGTAATTTATTCCCATATTGGTTTGCCTGGCCCGGAGTACCATTCACCTGCGCCAACATAGCTGCTGCTTCGGTTTTCTTGTTTTCGTACAGGTACACCTTGCCGAGCATAGCCTGTGCAGCCACTTTTGTAAGTCTTCCAGCTGCTGTAGCCGCATTGACTGTACTGGGAAGGTTGGGAATAGCCTCTGTTAAGTCTTTTTCTATTTGAGCATATACAGCTGCCGGAGTAGCTTGAGTGACGTCGTAAATTCCCGCGGCGCCTAATGGCTCAAGAAGCAGTGGAACATTTCTAAACAATCTTACCAGGTTAAAATAATAGATAGCCCTTAGCGCTTGTGCTTCTGCAGTAAAGCGAGCCTTCTCTGCGGCGTCCATTGTTGTATTAGGTAACTTTTGCAGCAGAATATTGGCCCTGAAAACTCCCTGGTAGTGATCGTTCCAAAAGCTGGCGGGCACGATATTGGGATTAAGTGTATAGTTTGAAAAACCCTGAATTCCTGCTCCGTCTGTTGCACCACCACCACCTGCATAATTATCATCCGAGCCGGCATTCATCATGGTGATCATATTCTCAAAACCACCTGCATTCTTACGCAGTACATCGTACACTGCTATTAGGCCGGAATACGCCTGTTCAGTATTAGTGTAGTAATTCTCCGTGAGGAATTGACCCTCAGGATTGATAGTAATAAAATCTTTTTTACACGCACCCATCGAAAGCAACAACATGGTTGCCAGGATTGCTGTTTTGATTTGAATATTCATATATAAATAGTTAATGAGTTAAAATGAAAGTTGCAATCCGCCAATAATGCTTCTGGCCTGGGGGTATTGCCCTTTATCAACACCGAATACACCTCCGCCAACTTCAGGGTCATAACCCGTATAGTTCGTTAGCGTAAGAAGGTTTTCGCCAGTTACATACACCCTTAGCCTTGTCGCCCCTATTTTGTTGAAAATACTCTTTGGTAATGTGTATCCCAACTGCAACACTTTAAGGCGCAGGTAGTCCCCCTTCTCAAGATAGAAGTCAGACATATTGCTGAAGTTACCATTGGGGTCGGAATCCGACAATCTCGGGAAGTCGTTGGAAGTGCCTTCACCTGTCCAGCGGCTCATTGCTCTTGTTGAATAATTGGAAGTCAGAATATCCAAACGGCGGAGCCCCTGGAAGATTTTATTACCTGCCACACCCTGGGCAAATGCCATAAAGTCAAATCCTTCGTAGTTCATGTTAATGGTAAAGCCGAATGTATATTTCGGAAGATTACTTCCAAGAAAGGTCTTATCAAGATCCCCCGTTGTGATCTTACCATCACCATTCAGATCAGCCCACATAAAATCTCCGGGACGTGCGTCAGGTTGGATTAGGCCGCCGTCTTTGTTTTTGTAATTAGAAATCTCTTGTTGGTTTTGGAATATGCCGAGTTTTTGATAACCCCAAAAGCTGTTATAAGAGTGCCCAACCTGTATGCGTGTAACACTCCCCATTGATTGAAAACCAGCATCACCACCTATAAAATTCGTGTCCCTGGCTACATAAGTAACGGTGTTTTTAATATAAGAACCATTTGCATTTACAGATAAATTGAGCTTGCCAAAATTTGTGCGGTAGCCCAATTCCAGTTCAACGCCTGAATTTTTCATATCAGCTACGTTATCCCAGGGATTAGATGAAACACCAACATATCCCGGGATTCTAACCTGGCGAAGAATACCTGTGGTCTTTTTATTGAACCAATCGAAACCCACAGTAACAGATCTGAAAATTGTTGCATCAAAACCTATATCAGCAGACGCTGTTTCCTCCCAACCCAAATCTGGATTATCAAGTGTTTCCGGCGCATAGCCTGTCGTTACTGCTCCCGAATTTCCAACTGAATAATTGTAACCACCGACAACCCTGGAGAGGTATTGAAAATCACCGCTCTGGTCATTACCAACAACGCCGTATCCTCCCCTGATCTTTAATGAGTTGACGATATTATTAGGATTCCAAAAATTTTCCTTGTTTACATTCCAGCCAGCAGAGAAAGAAGGGAAATTACCATATTTTTTATTCGGCCCGAACCGGGTTGATCCATCGCGACGAATAATACCAGTAAAAAGATATTTGTCTGCATACGAATAGTTGATACGGCTGAATAACGAGGAAATTTTATGCTCTACAAAATCGGCTGCATAACCATCACGGTTTGCCAGACCTACATCAAATCCGAAAGAAGCGTCCTGGTAGTTGTTGATGGGCAGGTTGTAAAGAGTAATTCCTACCCTGCCACCAATATTTTCCACATAAGTACCCTGACCTAACAAGACAGTGAAATTATGATCCCCAATTTCTTTGTTGTATGTAACTGTATTTTCAATATTCCAGCTGAAGCCTTTATTTTCTTCTTTATGATAACTGTTCTTATTGCTGGAAACAGTTGAACTAAGGAGATATAAAGGAGTAAAGCCAATATTGCCCCAATACGCTTTTTTAGCGCCGAGTGTGGAACGAAATTTTAATCCCTTCATCACATTAGCTTCCAGGAATGCATTACCTACAATATCGTCTGACCAATTTTGGCCGCCGAGCCTTGTCTGAATATATGCGAGCGGATTTGTCATTTCCTGGCCAACCCAGTTGGATATTCCGTAAGGATTGCCATTGACATCCTTTATTATGGTAGGATTGCCGTAGATCGCTGCATTTGGTTGGCTGGCGATATCTGTTACCACCAGCGGTGTAATCGGATCCAGGTTGATTGCAGAACTTAAAGGCCCACCAAATTCACTATTGGTATTCCCAAGTCCTATACTTTCTTGCCGGGTATAGCCCAATGTCTGGCCAAAGGTGAAAATGTTTGAAATTTTGTGTGTCGAATTCAGCCGGAGATTTATCTTCTTGTAATGAGAAATATCACTTGCTACAATTCCTTCCTGGTCCTGTATTCCCGCTGATAAATAAAAAGTTGACCGTTCACTGCCGCCACTTAAACTTATTTCGTGCAGGTATCGCTGGGCAGAGTTGTTGAATATGGCTTTTTGCCAGTCAGTCCCTTTACCTAATGATGCGATATCGTTATAAACGACCGCACCTCCTGCTGCAACTGAACTTTCGTTCCTCAACACAGCATATTGAGATGCATTAAGGAGGTCCAGCATTTTAGCAGGCTCCGAAACACCATAAAAGCCGTTGTAACTCACAACAGGTTTTCCGCTTCTGCCCTTTTTTGTGGTGACAAGAATTACACCGCCCGCAGCACGAGTACCATAAATTGCAGAAGAGGCAGCATCTTTCAATACTTCAATTGATTCAATATCGGATTGGTTGAGGTAACCAATACCACCCGCATCAACGACTACACCATCTACCACCCAAAGCGGGTTATTGTTGTTAAAAGTGGTAATACCGCGAACCCGGATGGTTGAACCGGAGCCAGGCTGCCCGGAATTTTGCATAATAGTTACTCCTGCAACACGTCCCTGGAGCGCCTGTTCGATACGGCCGTTCGGAACGTTTTCAAGGTCTTTGGCCTTTACGCTGGAAATAGCGCCGGTGACATTACTTTTCCGTTGAGTTCCGTAACCCACCACAACAACTTCATCAAGGCTAGCTCCGGCAGATCTTACAAGAGAAACGGACACAGTATTACCAGTTATGGGCATCTCCTTTGATGCATAGCCAACATAAGTGATTATTAATGTGTTTGCAGATGTGGGTACCGAAAGCGTAAACTCACCGGTTTCATTGGTTCTGGTGCCAACCGTAGAATTTTTGATCGTGACTGAAGCACCAACAACACCCACATTATTTTCATCCGTAACCTTTCCCGTAATGGTTTTGTCCTGGGCCCAGGAGAACGTGGATAGTAGAAGGAAAAGGGAAAGCAGGATACCCTTGGATTGTTTTTTCATACGCAAGTTTTTAGTTTTAGAAAGCAGATATATAGGATACAAATTTAACCAAATAGAATATTTCGTCCACGAAAGAAACACAACAAAAATACATCATAAAAATTAACATGCTGATTATCAGCCTATTTAAAATACATCAATACTACATCATTTCAATATTTATCTTTAATGAATGAAAAAAGGTGTTTGGCTTTGTATGTTTCTTATTTTCCATCTATCTGCTCTCACACAGAATAGTATAGGCCTGCCGGACATAATTAATTTCAACAACACAATGTTCCAGGGTGGAACCCAAACAAGGGATATTAAGCAGGATGGGGCGGGTAGAATGTATTTCGCCAATAATGAAGGACTACTTACCTATGATGGTAGTTATTGGAAGATATATCCTCAGCCAAATAAGACAATCCTGCGCTCAATAGCTTTGAATGAAAACCGAATATATGCCGGGGGGCAGGATGAGATGGGATATTATGCGCCCGATAAACAAGGTATTTTACGCTATACATCCATTAAGAAAACTATCCCAAAGGAGTATAGCACGTTCACGGACGTTTGGCAGATTGAAGTGTTTAAACAATCAGTTTTCTTCCGCACCTGGAACTGCATTTTTGAATACAAGGATGATGCCATGAAAATTTATCCGGCAGAGAGCGAATGGCAGATTATAAAAAGAGCCGGTGAGAGACTAATAGCACAGGATAAAAAGAAGGGGTTTTTTCAGTTTGCCAATAACGAATGGCAGCCCTTAGGGCCAGAGTCCTCTGCTCCTCCATTCGAGGTGACTGGTTTAATAGCATTGGAAAACGATAGTTTGCTGGTGAGTTCACTCCACGACGGGTTATACATTTATCATAAAGAAATATTGAGGAAAAAAGTTACGGCTGCGGATAACAGCTTTATCAAAAACCTTATTTTTCGCTTTGAACAAATAAATAGTTCAGAATATGTTGTTGGGACAACATCTGAAGGCTGCCTCGTAATTAATGCTGCCGGTCAAATCGTACAACAGATCTCACGCCAGGAAGGACTCCAGAATAACAATGTGCTTTCTGTGTTTCTTGATAAAGATCATAATTTATGGGCTGGATTAGACAACGGAATTAGTTTTATAGCTTATAACTCTGCCATTAAATATATCAAGCCGGGGAAACCGGATGAACTGTCGGGCTATTCTACGCGGGTGTACGGAAACAAACTTTATGTTGCCACTTCCAATGGAGCCTACGCAGCTCCTTTATCAAATACGGCTAAGGATCTGAGCTTTTCCAAAGGCAACTTTCTTCAATTGAAGAATAGTGCAGGACAAGCCTGGCGTTTTGATGAAGTTAACCAGCACCTCCTGATGGGACATCACAACGGCAGCTTTTTAATAACACAAAATGAAGGGCTAAAGTTAACGGGCAATGCGGGTTCCTGGATTTTTCTTCCGACCTCTGCCATTTCTCCATCCAAAAATATTTTAGTAGGTACCTATAACGGCCTCACCATGTTGGAGTATCAAGACAACCAGTTTCGGGATTTGGGAGAAATCGAAGGCATGAAGGAGTCTCTCCGGTTTTTGGCCATTGGCAATGATGATAGAATTTGGGCCTCCCATCCCTACCGCGGCGTATATAGAATAACACTATCAACAAATGGCAGATCTTTCAGTTATGAGTTCTTCACGGAAAAGGACGGCCTTCCTTCAACTTTACGGAATAATGTTTTTCGGGTAAAGAATAGAATAGTCTTCGCAACAGAAAAAGGAGTATATGAATTTGATGAAAGAGTGAGAAAATTCGGTAAATCTCAACTTTTATTCAACATTTTTGGAAGTACAACGATTCAATACCTGAATGAGGATATGGATGGAAATTTGTGGTTTTGCGCAGGTAAAAAGATTGGCGTCGTAAGTTTTGATAAAGGCACAAGTGAAGGTACCGTAACATATTTTCCCGAATTGACGGGGAAGGTACTCTCAGGCTTTGAAAATATATACCCTTACAATAAAGAAAACATATTTATAGCTTCAAATACTGGCATTATACACCTCAACTACGAAAAATATATTAGCGTTAATGTAAAACCAGCTATCCTCTTAACACAGGTAACCATGTCTGGCAAATCTGATAGCCTGATTTTTGGCGGATATTTTCATCAAAACAAAGATTCATCGCGGAACGTTTCTGAGAATACAGCCTTACGATTCGCCAATAGTAATAATTCGTTCCATTTCGAGTTCAGTTCTCCCGCTTTCAGTTTACAAAGCAACATTGAATATAGGTATCAATTAAAGGGATACGATCTAGGATGGTCTTCTCCAACTTCTAAACGGGAAAAAGAATACACGAATTTACCAGAAGGGCGGTACACATTTATTGTCAAAGCTTACGATAATCTCGGTAATGAATCGGATCCTGTGAGTTATAGTTTTATAATCAATCCGGCATGGTATCAAACCTTCTGGGCTTACCTTATTTACGTCTTCGTGGTACTAGCTATTATTTACTTTTTCGACAAATGGCAGAAAAATAAATTCAAAAAGCAGCGGCAAAAGTTCGAGGAAGAGCAGAATCGCTTGAAATACATTCACCAGCTGGAAGTAGAAAAAAATGAAAAGGAGATAATCCAGTTACAAAATGAGAAGCTTCTTACTGAAGTCATTTATAAAAAGAGAGAGCTTGCCGATGTTAGTATGCATCTTGTTGAAAGAAGTGATGCGCTTAATAAGGTAAAGGATGAACTACAAAGGCTTCATAAAAAAACCGGGGGCAATCACGATGTAAAGAAAGCTATTCAATTGGTGAATGAAATTGAGAAGAATAACTCAAACTGGGAACAATTTGCCGCACATTTCGATGAGATTAATAACGATTTTATTAAAAAGCTAAAGTACAGGTATCCAAACTTAACGAGTACAGATTTGAAGGTGTGTACCTATCTGCAACTAAAATTAGCTTCTAAGGAGATTGCCCAGTTGATGAATATTTCGGTAAGAGGCGTGGAGATCAGCCGGTATCGTTTGAGGAAAAAACTACAGCTATTCACAGGTCAGACCCTAAACGAATTTCTCGACGAAATTCACAGTGGCAAAGGAAACCCCTAACAGCAATGCGAGCATATTCAATTCTTAAAAAGAAATGCGCCGCTATAATCTAATTGGGTGTTTTGTAAATTGATCTTATCCAAAGAGAATAGAGTGCTAGACAACCACAGATTTATGCCTAAGCAAATTGACGGCAAATTTTATGTACTCTGAATACTTCCCTCCACTTTCATCTTTGCTTCCACGACCGCGTTCTTCTGATATTCGGCTTTAGTTCCTTCATGATCCATCAAGTAGGCTTGGCGTATTAAAGCTGGGGGAATTTGCCCACAAAAAAACCTCCCGATTTTTCGGGAGGCTTTTTAACTAATCTGTTATATTAACTATTTAATGTCGATGATATTGGCATCACCACCACCAATACTCTTATCGGTTGTTATTCTATCTTCACTTATCCCCAAGGTTTCTACGAGGTAATTTTTAACCGCAGTTAATTTCTTGTCCGCGGTTGCTTGTTGTGCTTTCGAAGCTCCTGGATATGCAGTGATAGTAATAGTACAATTCGGATTGTCTTTTAATTTACTTGCTACTGAAGATATCATAGCTTTCACATCTGCACTTAAGGTAGTGCCTTTCATCGAAAGACTAGGATAGTCAGTAGGACAATTACCTAACATTGGTCCTGCTTTTATCAAAGAATCTAAAGTAGTGCAGCAAGCTGGATCGGGGCATTTACCAACTCCGTCTGCATCAACAGGCTGACATTCCGTAGGGGTAATAAGTTGTTTGTCTTTCCAATCTGGAACACCATCATTATCAGTATCTCTGGTTACACCATGAGTATCTACTGGAGATCCGGCAGGAGTATTTGGCTCTTTATCAAAGATATCAGCTACACCATCACCATCTGTATCGGTTTTTAAGCCTTGAACTTCAGATTTAATTGTATCGATTTGACGTTGAAGATTTGTATTTGCCCTTGCAGCAGGATTATCAAATAACAACTGTGGTTTTGCCTTGTCACCAAGAGCAAATTCGAGTCCTAAGAAGCCATAAGAAAATTTATCTTTTTTAACAGTACTGCTTGATCCCGGACGAACGGTCCAATAGGAATATCCATCAAAGTTATCTCCGTCAACAAATTGCATGCGATATCCAAGATCAAGATTCACCACCCTTGATACATTGATTTTTAAGCCCAAGCCAACCGGAACAAAAAATTCTTGCTTGTTATCTACATCATCATAGGGAGTGAAGGTGCTGCTACCCCTCCTTTGAACCTGCACGCTATAATTAGCCAGACCTCCACCTGCAAAAAGGTAGGGAACCACACTTGTTTTTTCCCTTAACCAATTTATATTACCAAAGGTAAGTTGAGCTGATAAACTACCCGACCAATTTAGGTCAGTTTCAAATGCAGTTATTTCCCTATTTGGCGGCTGCCCATTTCCCAATTCATCATCCTGGTTACCTTTTAATTTGCCTTTCAGAAAGTCTGCTTGTATTGCAAAATAGTGGCTAAACTGGTATCTTAAATTCGCTCCATATCCCAGATCTATTTGGGGATTACTGTAATCATTGGTACCACCGATAACTACTGCTGGAGCTAACGCACCAACATTAACACCAATCGAAAATCTCCTGAATTGACCCGGTCCCGAAAACGGAGTTACAGTGTTAGAGACTGGCGCAGCATCCTGAGCAATAAGCGAAAAGGAGACTGCTAAAAATAAAGCGGAAAGTGCTAGCTGTTTTCTAAAAATGTGGGGCATAAAAATTAGTTTCGTTCTCAAAAAAATGGTTGTTGATTGTTTTGCAAATGTATAACATTTATTAACAATCAGTTAAGAATTAAAATATTGCAAAAAGATTTTTTTTATTGAAAAACCTGCGAACAAGTATACGACAAAAAATCGTGCCATTTACAAAAATATTTAACAAAATATAATAGATTTTAAAACTAATAGGTTTGAAGTCGGTGATGCTATTCTACGGTAGCACTCTTCTTTTGCTTCTTAAGATGATCTGCCCTTGAATACATTGTTCTGAGTTGGCAATGCTAGAAATTACCTGATGAGTTTGCTTACAACATATGAATTTACGTGCCTTTAAACCTTCCTTCTTATAAGACGGAACTTCAATGAATATATTAGTAAGAGGGGGAGCAATATAATTGCGGACAATAGAGAATTTGCGCCTGCCATATGGCTTAAAATAACCGTTGAACTAACTATGGCCTGCATGCCTGCATAAAGTATGGAAACTATCCGGTGCTGAATCCCATACTCATTACTGAGCACCTGGTAAAAATGCATGCGGTGTGCTTTGAATATATTTTGTTTTAAATACAGGCGATGTAAAATGGTGCATACTGTATCTATTCCATATACTGCTAAAAAAAGAATCCAGGTGAGAGAGCCTGTGGCTAAGATGAGTTTTAATAATAAAAATATGATCCAAAAAGCAATGGCTATGCTCCCAACATCTCCCGCAAAGCATTTTGCATTTTTTCTAAAATTGAAGAACAGGAACACTAAACTTGCTAGTATAGGATAAATGACAAGATCTATATCTACGAAGTGCTGAACGTACCGATCTGCAAGCCAAAGGAAGCCCATTACCACCAGCGTGTATAATCCGGTTATTCCATTAATTCCATCCATAAAATTGTATGCATTGAGAACACCGATTGCAACAACATATGTAAGAGCAATACCCCAAAATGAAAACAATGAAAAAATATCTAAATCAAAAAAAATCAAGCTTATCGCAATAAAATGAGCAGAAATTCTAATTGTGTTGGGTAGATTCTGTATATCATCCCAAAAACTTACAAAACTTATAAGCGTAATGGCGACAAAAAACCAATAACTATCATCTATATGTTGAACAAAATATGTTGCCGAAGTAAACCAAAATATAATTCCCCCGCCTCGTAATGTAGTAATTGAATGCGAAGACCGGTGATTTGGTTGATCAATAATATTGTAATGATTAGCGACGCGGAAATATGAGATAATTGCGAAGAAAAGGAGAATGGTCAAGATGATGTAACCCATTGTTAGCTAAGATTGAAACTTCTGATTGTTGTTGATAGCCCTTCTTTGGAAGACATTGGCAATTCATTTATGTTTAGAGCTTTTTTTATCTTGTCGTTACAAACAACGTAATTTTCTGTAAGTTTCTTAAGTCGTTCGGTATTTAATGGGAGGCCTATCTTATCTCCCAAAGCAGCTATAACATTGATTACCCTGGGATTGATACTCCAAAGTTTCGATTTACATCCGATAGATTCAGCAATTATTTCGATTAGCTCATTTGTTGATAAGGGTAAATCATCAGCAAGATTATAAATACCTCCAGGAACCTGCGGACTCGAAATAATTCTTTCAACTAAGTAATTCAAATTGACTACCGATAAAAAGGAACGTTTATTATTAAATGATGCTAACGGATAAGGAATCCCTTTTTTTACAAGGCCGTATAATAAGTTCAAATTGCCCTTATTACCAGGTCCATGAATCATACATGGACGTAAAATAAAAACTCGTTTCCCGGCCGGTAGTATTTGAGAAGTCAAGTAAATTTCCGCCTGCAGTTTTGAACGGCCATATGGGGTTTGAGGATTTGGTACTGCGGTTTCGTGCAAAGTTCCAGCGATTGTATCAGCCACAGCTTTCACGCTACTCAAATAAACAAAGTCGTGAATTTCACTTTTTAAAAATACGTCAAATAATTTTTTTGTAAGATTAGTATTAATTTCGATATACTCCTGAAGATCACCTGGATTTTTCAGGTCATGAGCTTTGCCTGCTAAGTGAATTATTGCTTTAGACTCTATGGAGGCAGGAATTGGAGTCCTGAGAGATAAATTTTCAATCTCCCAATTAGTTTTATTCTTTAAATAACCTATTAAATTTTGTCCTACAAAGCCGGTGTACCCTGTTATAACTAACTTATCCATTATCTACCAATTTATTAGCCAAACCAACATATTGTTGAGTAACTGCATGATTTGAATAGCTCCCAACAATTTCCTGAAATCCAGATTGTCCCTTTAATTCCAGGTCTTCTTTAGTTAATGATTTCAGGAGAGCGACAATCTTTTCAACTTTGCATTCAAAATTTTTTTCCGCAATCAAATACGAACACGCAAGTTTATCAAGGAATCTATATATCGGAGTATTTTCACCTGAACAAACGATTAAAGGTTTAGCACAGGCCATGATCGTATAAACCTTTGACGGAAAACCATGCCCTTCCATTTCGGGAGACATAAAAATAAAATGCAAGTCGGCATAAGCAATCAAAGATGGCATTTGTTCACGTGGCTGATATTGAATTAAATGTATATTGTCTAAATTATTTTTTTTGATTTCATCATTAATATAATTCTTCATGACACCTTCTCCGATAATAAAAAATTCAATTGGTAAACCCCGTATTTTTATCGCTGTTTCTATTAAGGGCTTCCAATCCTGAGCAAGTCCGATATTGCCGGCATACATTAGTTTAATTGTAGCAGGATTATCCGGGAAAAGTTTTCTATCAATTATAAGATTATTTCTATCCAAAGGTCTGTACAAAGTGGTATCTACGAAATTAGGAATAATATGCAGTCTCTGTTTTTGCTTAAACCGCTCGACAATCGTGGTATAAAAAACAGCATCAATGGTGGTAACAGCATCTGATTTATTATAGACAAATCGTTCTAACCATTTCAATATTGAAATAATTCGCTTAGAAGTGAGGCCTCCCTGTTCGATTAAAAAGTCTGGATAAATTTCCTGAACATTATAAATAACCTTACTACCCTTTAATTTACCGAGCAGAATGTTTATAAATCCGATTGATAGAGGAGGTGAAGGAGATAAAATGACCGCTACATTTTTTTCAAATAAACCGATAAAAAAAGCTAAAACATGCCAGTAAAAGAAACCCGCTATTCTAAACAGCGCTCGTTTAAATTTTCTTTGCGGTACATGCTTAACTTTTATCTCATGGAAATCACTTTCATAATACAGCCCTCCCCATTTAGCTTTCAAAGGTTGTCTTTTAAGTAGTTCAGGCAATACATTGTAATGCGGAGTAGTGGTTAGGACAACAACTTCATAGCCACTTTTTTTGAACTTCAAGGCTATATCATTATAAAGATAAGCAGTAGACACTCCATCCGGACTAAAAGCTATGCTGTGTATAAGGATTTTCTTCACGGTTTAATATTGATCAGACCAAACTACTCTTTTAATGTAATCAACATAAGAAATAATAATCCTTACCACCTTTTCAGAAACATTTGGCATAGAATAATCTGCTACTCTTCTGAGTGTTCTATCTTCACCTTTTTTTTGATATTTTAATTGAGTCAATCCGTGCATGATTCTTTCAGGCTTCAGGCCTACCATCATAACAGCAGCTTCTTCCATTGCTTCGGGACGTTCATGCGCCTCACGAAGGTTCAAGGCGGGAAAATTAAGTATAGATGATTCTTCAGATATGGTACCACTGTCGGAAAGAACGGCAAAAGATTTCATTTGCAACGCGTTATAATCTGTAAAACCAAGAGGCTTCAAAAATTGAATTTCCGGCCGAACCTCAATTTTTTTTACATTGATCATATTCCGTGTTCTCGGGTGAGTACTAACGATAATAGGGTAGCCATATTTTTCTGCAATCAGGTTTAGGCTTACCATCAACCCCTTAAAGTTCCGTTCACTATTTATATTTTCTTCCCTATGAGATGATACAAGGAAAAATTTATTCTCTTCTAAACCTAGCCTTCCTAATACATCAGAAGACTTGATCGATGATAAGTAAAAATTTAAGACTTCAAACATTGGAGACCCTGTTTTAATAATTCTATCAGCCGGCATTCCTTCACGCAGCAAGTATTCCCTTGCGATATCACTATATGTAAGGTTAATATCTGAGATATGATCCACAATTTTCCTGTTAGTTTCCTCGGGTACCCGTTGATCAAAGCAACGGTTTCCTGCCTCCATATGAAATATAGGAATCTGGCGCTTCTTGGCGGGAATAGCACACAGGCAACTGTTTGTATCTCCCAAAACCAAAAAAGCATTCGGCTTTTCTCTTTCAAGTAAAGGATCTATTTTGATCAGTATCTGACCTATTGTTTCAGTGGCAGTTTCTCCGGCAGCATTCAAAAAATGATCTGGTTTGCGAATATCCAAGTCGTCAAAAAAGATTTGGTTGAGTTCATAGTCGTAGTTCTGTCCAGTGTGAACAATGATATGGTCAATAGCGTCCGATAAGTCTAATGCTGCTATAACTCTTGACAATCTTATGATCTCCGGGCGGGTACCCACTACCGTCATCACTTTTAATCTTTTTTCCATTTCTATTTATATACCTTTTTAAACGTTTTCAAAATAAGTATCCGGATCTGCAGCGTCATAGAATTCATTGATCCAAAAAATTGTATATAATTCATCCGGGCCTGTGTTCTTTATGTTATGAGTATACCAAACAGGCATATCCACATAGGCGGGTTCATTTCCATCAAGCTCAAAATTCAGCACCTTATCCGTTCCTATTTGCCGCAATTGTATTAGCGCTTTACCTCTTATAACAGCAAAGCGTTCGATTTTCCTGGTATGAAAATGATTGCCTCGCGTGATGTCGGGCACGGTAGTTGAAAACGAAACTTGCCCGCCTACATTTAGACGAATAACCTCGACGAATGCACCTCTCAGATCTGTATGCCGTGCAAATTTTACCGGAAAGTAATTTGGGATGTCCATATAGCAGCGAAAAGTATTAAAAAGATTTATTTCAAACTTACTTGCCAATAATGGAATGATTCCTTTATCCTGGTATTGCGATTTATAACTTTCCAACATGGCCAATATACGGGACACTTTTAACTCGGAAGTATGTGCTACGTGTACATCACTCTTTCCTTCACCAGAATGTATTGCTGCCATTATTATATCCACCAATTCTCCCACATAGATCAATTTCATCTCGCTGTCTACATCGATGGAAGGAGTATCATTGTGTGATAATTTATGACTAAAGGTTGCTACTACGGAATTATAATTAGGATGTCCGAAAGGGCCAAACACATTAGGGATGATCAGCCCCGTGAATTTCCCTCCACTACTTTTTGCCCAATCTGACATTAATGCCCTTCCTTCTTTTTTGGATTTGCCATAAAGGTTGTCTCTATCCTCCTGCGTGGAAGATGAAAAAATTACATGCGCCTTGCTGTTGGTTGAAGCGAGTGACCTTATGAGTTTTTGCACCAGCGTAAGATTGGTTGCATAGATCACTTCGGGGTCATTGTGGCGGTTCATTGCCGCCAGGTGAACGATCACATCGCACCGGCTGACAAAATCATCTAATTTGTTCTCATCGTTAAAAAAATCTTTTTCAAATTCAATTCTTTCAAATTTCTCCGGGAACAAGCCCAACGTGTTGTAGAGGTGCTTACCGATAAAACCTGCCTGGCCTGTAATTCCAATTTTAAGCATAGTTATTTTGTTGTTTTTACGTGTGGTTCCACCTGTACCATAGAGTTTTCTTGAACCGAAAATTATCGTTCGCAGATTCTTCCACCGTTAGATCAGAGAATATCATCATCTTTGAACCTGGGGTAAGCGCTTTAAAACCATTGGCATAATTCCCAGGAATATGAAGAACTTGATTACTTTTTGCCTCGAGTCTGAATTCCTGGATCGGCAAATTTTCAGAAGGCTCATTCCAGTCATCCGGCTGAACGATAACTATCTTGAAGCATCCTTCAATTACAAAGAACCATTTCTGCTCTTTCTTATGCGCCTGCCAGGCTCGTACTGTATCCAAATCAGTATGTTCGATGATATACAAGCGTTTGACCTCTTGTAAGTTCAGCTCATTGAAAAAGATAAGCTTACCCCTTTCATCAACATGCTGCCCGCTATTGATTATTTTAGGTAACAATTTGCATGTGATTTTATGTATGTTAGCCGGGCATTTGAGGCACATCCTCGCCAAATATCTCTTTACGTACCAACGGCAATTTTGTCAAAAGTTTTTTCATCCCTTGCACACCCAGTCGTTGCGTATTATGAGAATGGTAGTCTTCTATCTTGGAGATGTCAATTTCTCCCTCAGAAAAATACTGGTTGTAGTTTAAATTGCGGTTGTCGGCAGGTATCCTGTAAAATTCTCCCATGTCTTCCGCCCTGATCATTTCTTCACGAGTGCACAGGGTTTCATATAATTTCTCTCCGTGGCGTGTACCTATAACCTTAACCTCGTTGCTGGCATCGGCTAACTCTTTTAATGCCTGTGCCAGGTCCCCGATCGTTCCTGCGGGAGCCTTGTTTACAAAGAGGTCGCCCTGGTTGCCGTGTTCAAAAGCAAATAGTACAAGTTCCACTGCTTCTTCCAACGACATTAAAAAACGTGTCATTTTAGGATCTGTGACTGTTAATGGCTGATCGCTTTTTATTTGTCTTAGGAAAAGCGGAATGACAGATCCTCTTGAACCCATCACATTGCCGTATCGTGTCAGGCAAACCATTGTTTCATTTGCAATAATATTTCTGGAAGCAGCTATGGCTACTTTCTCCATCATTGCTTTTGATATTCCCATTGCATTGATCGGGTAGGCAGCCTTATCTGTGCTCAGGCAAATGATCTTTACCACCTTATTGACCACTGCCGCATCAATGGTATTTTGTGTGCCAATAACATTCGTTTTGACAGCTTCCATGGGGAAAAACTCACAGGATGGCACTTGTTTAAGTGCTGCAGCATGAAACACATAGTCAACGCCACGCATAGCACGCTCGATACTTGCATAGTCACGAACGTCCCCAATATAGAACTTTAACTTCTCGTTTTTCAATTGGTTCCGCATATCGTCCTGTTTCTTTTCATCGCGGCTGAAAATTCGAATTTCTTTGAAGTGGTCTGTGTTTAAAAAGCGGTTTAAAACAGCATTTCCAAAGGAGCCGGTACCCCCGGTAATAAGAAGAATATTATCTTTTAACATTGTGTTTTTTTTGACGTGTCTCAATAAATACATTTTCAAACCTTCCACTTTTCTTTAGCATTATCCACTATAAATTGATTCAAATCTTGATTTATCTGCTCCCAGGATTGTAATCCCTGACTTTGTTCGTATCCTTTTTGAATTCTGCGTGTCATTTCTGCTTCATCTAAATAAGCCTTCTTAATTACTGCTAAAATATCATCAGCATCGTCAGGATCAAAGTAGTACGCAATATCTTTACACACCTCATGCGCAAAATCCATATTACTTGTGAATATTGGTCTGCCGAAGTACATAGATTCAATATATGTTCCAGAAAAAGATTCCAGCAATGAGGGTAAAAATAGGCCATCATGCTGTTCGTAAATAACAGAGATGGCGTTAATATCAACATGACCTAAATTCACTATTATCTTGCTCAATTCTTGTCTCTCTAGTCTCTCCAAAAATTTTAATGTGGCCGAGGAATCGGATTTATCTAGTGTTATTGAAATTGAAAGCGATAGGTTCTCTTCTTTTATCTTTTTAGCGAGACTAATTAGGATTTCAAAATTTTTATGCGGGTAGTATTTGCTTAAAAAAAGCAATTTGATATCATTTAACCCACCTACATTCAGTTGTGGAATTTTCCGTACACTTGTAAAAGAAATACTGTTAGGTAGTATTTTAATATCGTTTAAATTTATTTTGAAATATTTATTCAAACGAATTCTCATTGTTTGAGTTTGAACAAATACAAAATCAGCATATTTTAAGTTTCGTCTAATTAATCCCAACATGGACTTCATATATAACATTTGCATGAAACTCAGTAGTTTCCAGACATTTGACTCGGGATAAACTAAATATGGAGTATGTATTAGCACTAACTGCTTTGCCATAGTTTTGAAAGCTATATTTCCTAGACTTAACACAAAATCCGGATGAAATTTCCTTTCAAATTTTGGTAGTAGAATTAATCCTAGAAATGGTTTATACCAGGGTAAATTATATTTTTCTGGAATAACTATAATTTTAATTTTACTACTTTCAAATTTTTCATAATCACAGTTAAAGGGTGCAATTACTATTAGAGTATGTCCAAGACTTTTCAGACCTTGAATGATATTGAAGGCCACAGTTCTACCACCCCCAAATCTTAAATTTGATACATTAATTAGAAGAACCATCCGTAATTACCATTCTTTTTTGAGTAACAATGTTGGAATTTTCCAAAAGCTTTTGATCAATATGCAACTATAATTTCACTTTCTACTTACTTAACACAATTAGAGAATATCCTCCAATTAGCCTTACAGCCAAATCCGGGTTAATTTTAAATAAAAACCTTCTGAATAAATTCGCAATTTTTGTTTTTAGGTTTTTTTTGTTTAATTCTAATGAACCATGAGTAAAAAAATAATCAAGGATTTCTTGACCCGCGTCTGAAATCGTTGCCAGGGCAGTTTCTTTGGTATAATAATGGATGTGGCCTACTTGATTTCTGGCGTCTATAAGTTTATTTCTTAGCAACGCGCTAACGTGTAAGTCTAAAGGAATATGATATATTTTATGAAAAGCCTTACTGCCACATTTTCTTACAAAATCAATGTCGTTTTCAACATGTTCAAATACATCAATGACCAAACATAAATCGAAATAAGCATTTGATTTTTCAAGCAAATCTTCTCTAAAGAATTTAAGATTAGCATTTTCCCGGGTTTTGGATAACTCGTAAGCATCAGGAGAAATGTCGTATCCTTCCATAAGAACATTTTTTTCAACTAAAAGATGCTGTAGTTGTTTTAAAATTTCCCCTGCGCCACAGCCAATTTCAACTATGGATTTCGGAGTTAAAGAATTTCGCTTTACAAGTTTAAAGATTTGACTGGCTTTCCAATAGGAATCTTCTACATGCCAGGTGTTGTTTTTCTTTAAATATTCCGAGTTTTGAGCTGAGTAAAGAGTATTTGCCATTTTATTATATTTTCGTTTTAGTACTCAGCCTTTTAAAGGCAGCTTTTCAAAGTAAAAGTAAACCTTGAATGAATTTGATGTTATTTAGATACTTATTGTTCGGGTATTAAAGAGGGATGTTGATCTTTGTAATTGAATGGTCTTTTGATAAATTGGTTAATTAGAGTAACCAGCATCTCCTTAGATAAATAAAAAAAAGTATTGGCAACAAATTTAGTAACATTCTTGTTCATCGTCTATACGAGGTCGATTGACGTTGTCAATTTACAAAACATTTTTATTTATAAAAGACACTTCCTCGAAGGTGTCCGATACTGCAAAAATTTCAAAGCCATTTTTATTCAGCTTCTCTATAGCCGACATTGTCATTAATCTACCATTTTCGAAAAATCTGTCATGGAATTCAATTAAAATTTGATTAATTCTTGTACCGGAATTCAACAGACTATCAATTATAGCGTACTCGGAACCTTCAACGTCAATTTTTAATACATCTATTTGTTTATGTCCCAATTCATTTATAATAGACTCAATTGATTTCAAAGGGACTTTAATTTTTTCATTTGTGTCAATATTATTCTGAAGTATGCTGCTGCCTGACACATAATTTGGATTTTTGGGCAGGTAGAAATCAACAATTGCATCCTTTTCACCTATTCCATACTCGTGAAAGAGAAACTTTTCAGGTAATTTTTGCTGATGCAGCCATGCGATAGATTTGGGCGTTGGATCAAAAGCGAATACGTTACAGCCGTGATTTTTGATTATGGCCTGGTCAAACGAAATGTCTTCTCCAATTCCGAAGGAATAAATAATTGAATGCTCGCTTATAATATCGGGACAAACATAAAATCCTCCATAGTTGTTTCCATACCAGGAAGATTTGCAACTTATCCCTTTCTGCAAATGACCGTACTTCCCACTTAATGTTAGGAACAGTTTCTTAAGTTTTCTTTTTATCATATTACTTTTGCTTAGACAGAATGCCTGGTTTGTGACATATTAAAAGTTGAGCATCAAACAGGAGTTACCAAAGCTTTCATTTAATTGGTATTGTTGTACTTATTTCCCCCCGTTCCTTGGCTTTCATTTAATTGGCCTTCTATCAGTTTTCCTGATTATCCAACATAGCTTGGCATCACCTAATCTCTTCTTTGAGTTAATTCATTGCCGCGGATCTTTACCCCAAATCAACTGGGTAAATCTAGGCGCCTTTTCGATCAACAACAAAACTGATGGCCTCTTCAAAAGCACCCACCATCTGATCAATTCTTCTATTAGTTAAATAATAGTTGCGGGCATTTTTTCCCATTTCCTCATACTTCGCCGGATTATTATGTAGTTCAATAATAATCTGAGAAAGAGACTGTCCATCTTCGTATACAACGCCATTGACACCATTTTGTATGTTAAAAATTTCACCTCCTGTTATTGCATCTTTTTTGGTTATAAAGGGCGTGCCATAGCCCATACTAACCAGTACCGACAGTCCTGCCTGGCCGGGAGAAAAACAGGCCAATGATTCACGAAAATGTTGTTCTAAAACCTCATGGTCAAAAATCGCTCCGTGTAATACTACTTTTTTTTCAAGTTCATTTAATCGTATCCAGTTTTTGATAGAATTGTATTCATCTCCGTTTCCGATAATATGTAACTCCAACATATTTTTTACAATTTTGCTTGCTTCCAAATATGCGATGAGCAAATCATAAATTCTCTTCTGTTTATATAAAGTTCCTACAAAGACCATTTTTCGTCTTTCAAATATTTTGTCCTCTGAAAAGTGTACATCTGTAGTGTTATTTGCAACGAATAAAGAGCTCGGATCAAACCCTGCCTTTATATATTTTTTTACCGGATAACTTGAATAAAATATTTGAGCATCCGCGTGTTTAAAAATAAAGTGACGGACGAAATCCAATCTCTTGTTTTGATCAAATCCTTTATTGTATGAAGCTGAAACCCCAATACCCCAGGGTATCCATTTGAATTTTCTACTGCGATTTAGAATAAGTATTAAATCCCTATCGATATACCGGATATTGGCTTCGGATATTATTATGTCAAAACGTTTGCATAAAGAAGAAATACTTTTTTTGTAAAATGAAAAAGGCCCTACTGTTTTTAAGGGAATTATTATTTGCTTAAAATTTAAACCAGCAATATTAACTTCTTTGCCGCTATGCAGTATAGTCAAATCAACTTTACGTCCCACTTGGTTAAAAAAATGAATTCTGTACTCCGGAATAGTAGGATTTATTAATAGGACCTTCATATAGAAAAATTGATTAAGTATGAAACAATTCTTTCAGCTGCTTTCCCGTCCCATAGCTTAGGGATAGATCCCTTCTTCCATTTGTCAGAAAATAATATATTCATGGCAGGCTCAATCGCCGCAGGTTTAGTGCCTATTAATTCATTTGTACCGATTGAAATAGTTTCAGGTCGTTCTGTATTGTCTCGCAAGGTCATACAGGGCACGCCCATTACTGTTGTTTCTTCCGTAATTCCTCCCGAGTCTGTTACCACGGCCTTGGCGTTTTTAACCAGGTAATTAAATTCCAGGTATCCGAGTGGCTCAATCAAATGGAGGTTGCGAGCTTTAACACCAATATTACTGAGCATCTTTGCAGTACGAGGATGTACCGGAAAAATTAAGGGAAGCCCCCTTACAGAATTCACCAGAGTGTTTATTAAGTTTTTTAATTGAACTTCATGATCCACGTTTGCCGGCCGATGGAGTGTAACAACGATAAATTCTTTTTCTTTTAGACCCGCTGTACTCCATATCGGGGGTGGTTGAAAACGAGGCATTTGTTTCAGTAAGGTGTCAATCATTGTGTTTCCAACAAAGAATATACGATTATCCTCAATTCCACTTTTTCTTAAATTATTGTTTGCAACCTCTGAAGTAGTAAAAAAATAATTCGTGATACTATCAGTCACCAGGCGATTTATTTCTTCCGGCATACTCCAATCGCCCGACCTGATTCCAGCTTCTACGTGTGCCACTTTTGTATGCATTTTTTGTGCAACAATTGCACAGGCCATTGTTGATGTTACATCACCTACCACCAGGCATAAATCTGATTTCTTGTTCAGAAGCAAGCTTTCGTAGCCCTTCATAATCGATGCGGTTTGTTCAGCTTGCGTACCCCCTCCGGCTCCCAAATTTACATGTGGTTCAGGGATACCCAACTGCTGAAAGAAATCACCAGACATTTGCCTGTCGTAATGCTGGCCGGTATGGATAAGACGATAAGCAAAGTTTTCCCCTTTTTTTATTGCCAGTTCGATGGCATCAATAATCGGAGCAATTTTCATAAAATTTGGGCGGGCACCGGCTATAATATCTATGTACATATTTCTTTTACCTTTTGTTTATCGTCTGTATGTTAAATTTGGATAGGTTTTTTATCGTTACCAGGTACATCACAAAGCTTTTATAATTTTTTCTCTTACCAGATCAGCCAGCTTCGTGTCATTAGGCGATGAAACAACTTGCTTGGCAAAGTTGACAGCTTCAGTGATCCCAAACTTGACCGCATATAGATTTAATAAGTTATAGTCTTCTATTCCTAACTGGAAAGCTTCCCACCGTCTGCTCGAAAAAATTTTATTTTTGGAACCGCCATATACCACAGAATAACTGGCGTTTGGATTTATCAAAGGCGCATCAATCAGATATTGTTGCTTATATATGCCTTCATCAGCATAAGCCCAAAAACCAATTCCCTTAAAGCCATTTACAAATGCTTTCCAGGCCATCAATCTATAAAATGTGTAAGGGGAAAGAGATCTTGCCGGACTTTTCGCAACATCATATAACCATATCCCGGGATTTTGCATGTTCAAGTGCTCGTATAATTCCGGATTATCCAGAACTTGAGCAACATCTACCAGAGGGAGAATGGTATCTACGGCCGCCTTAACAGAAAGTGTTGCGTAGATCTTAAGCTCTGAAATTGAAGCCTTAGCCCAAGTTGCAAAAGACCTGAAATCTTGAATATCCTTTCCATGAACTTCATCGTAGGGGTATAGATAAATATCTGCGGTAATACCGGAGTTTTTTATTGCTCTTAACATTTGCGGATACCAGTCAGCAAATTCTTTTTTCCATTCTGCAGATAGATATGGCAGGTTTTGATTTGTGTTCCGTGCCGAAGGACTCGAAAAGTTTGCAATCAGCAGTATATTTTTTGCGTATTTGAAGAACGATAAATAGCTTAACAATTTGTCAAAGTTCAAATTACCGGGCAAAGGTACATAGGGAGGGGGTACACTAATGGTGTTGATATGATGCTGCTGCAAGTCCTTTACTACCTCATTTTTTCTATCAGCCAAGACTGGTCTATCCAAGTAGGCCCAGTTAATTGTATTTAATATACCGGGATTGACAGGAGCAGCTTCATAAACGATAACAGATAGATTGAGCGGGATTGTTTTGTTTTTTCCCCGCACATAAATAGTGGGATTTATAATGCCTTTCTTAATTGCGGTAATTTTGAATATGATATATGCAGACCCACCCGGTTGTAGCGTAAGGCTTGAATTTAGGGGCACTAATGCATCTGGTATCATTTTAAAATCAGCGCTTGGTACGTTAACCACCGTGAATAATGCAATAGCGCTCCCGCCCATATTTGATTTGGATGTTGTTACATAAAATTGTTGTGGCGAAGTATTAGTGTTAGTAATTGCAAAAGCGCCGTATTGAACATAACTGCTAGGGATGCTGAAGTTGTAATTCAGCTTACCTTCTGCTTTTGTTTGTGTTGGTTCAAATATGCTGTTTAAAGTATCCCATGGATCACACTTCTCTACTACAAAGGCTGTTTTGTAGTAAGTCTTTAGCGCAGATGCACGGGCTTTTTGTAATGTATTCTCAATCTCAGGTAATCTGTTTTTGGTGATATCCTGGTTAGATAAATCCTCTGCTATTTCTCCAAACTGTTTTCTATCAAGATTGGATTTATACTTAAAATTCTGCTGCAATGCTGTATACGCTTTTGATAAATTGTTTTTTTTAAATTCGAATGACTTAATTGCATGGATAGCAGAATCAATACTGCGGGTGGATAATAGGCTTTTTTGTTGTGCTATATCATATTCTCCCTTAAGTACTTCTATCTCATCGCAAAATATAACTTTACTTTTCGGAATGATTCTTAAATAAACATATCTTCCCGAGCATTTTATTTGTTTGAGGCTAAATTTTTTAACAAGATAATCACCAGGCCGATTGTCAGGAGTATTTGCAATGTCGCCGATGTACAGGAAGTTTTGATTATCGTTGCTTAAAAAAAGGTAAATATTTTGCGGAAAGCTAACACCTGACTTTTGATTTCTTGCAGTATTAAAATCAACCTCAGCTATGGGTTCTGTTTTTCCCAGATCAATGGTGATTGTTACTTCCATCCCACCCTGCCAACCGACGGTGCTTGTTTGTGACCAAAAGTGCCCTTTCGTATACACGCCATCTGTTAAAGCGGATTCACTGGTATAGGAAATTGATTCACGGCTATAGTTGGGAGAAACAGAACTATTATACTTTTTATGCAAGGCAAGATTTTGCGCCTTCAGCACAAATGGCAGTGCTAAAAGAAACACAGCAATGAAAAATTTTGAAGCATGCATAATTAAAATTTGAAAGGTATATTATACACCTTTTATTACCGGGTCAATTTTGTTTAAAAGGCAGAACTCCTCAATACAATACAGGAATGCATAAAACTATCGGGCTAACTTGTTGGCAAACTGATTCACATACCTTGTCTTTGCTTGATAACTTAACGTTTTCAAATGTTCCAGGTGAATGCGTACAAGAAATAGAAATGCTAACATAGTGAAGCTTATATAAAAAACATAAAACATGTTGTACAAGCAATACGTCATGCCTATTACAAAAAAATAGCCACTTACTTTTTTATTTCGGCTCAGTTTGTAATATCGGCCGACGCAAACAAAAAATTCACCCAGCATCAGAAAATAAATAATAAGGGCAACTGCTCCGTTATTTGCCCACAGTTCACTATAAGAAGAATGTGAAAACTGTTTTTCCGATGTATATAGAATGAAATTTCCTGAACCTACTCCAAATATCAGATTATCCTTACCAACTTCAATCGCCCGTGCAAATAGGTTAGACCTGCTGTCCTCATTAATTTCCAAACGTGATTTTAAGAGGCTATTTTCAAAAGTATTTTCAAAGTAGTAAGTAATCGTAAAAAAAGATACTGTGGCAGCCGCTAGAAATATTACCGTTTTTTTTGAAAAAGGGAAAAAGAAGCGGATCAATAAAAGCAGAGAGAATGCCAGTACTGTTATAAGTAACGCTGCACGGGATGCCGCAAAAAAACCAGCTACTATAACCAGGCAAAAAACTGAATAAAATACAAATTCGAAAACTATCTTTTGCTTTCTCGGTGAATATTGTGCCAGCAAAAAAGAACTAATGAGCGCAAAAAAACCGAAATACCCAAATACATTAGAATTTAATTCTTCCAGGCCAAATCTTTCAGTGCTGATATTACTGGCAAATAAACCTTTTTGGTATGCATAAAAAATGATAAAAAGGAACTTTACAATATAAAGAATATACAGGAAGTAAATATGCCGTGGTTTGGTCCACGAGAAAGTGATTACAGTAAAAGCGAACATTACTACCCCGATCATAGCTCTTATTTCGGCCAAATACAAATCCATATCTTTGGCTGCAACTCCAGACAAAAGCATCCAAAAAAATAATAACAGAAAAAGTCGGAAGAAATGAAACCTTATAAGCAGCTTTGGTGAAACTGTGATAGAATAGGCGAATAAAAACGGTATTAGCAGGTAAAGCGATACCTCATTGGTGGCTTGATCAAAGGAGGCGGGTACAAAAATAATAAAGAGGAGCGTCATAAAGACCAGGTCTTTAGATATTATGGGCAGGGGGAGTTTCTCATCCTTAAAGGTTGATATTATTGTACTTACTTTCTTCATTTCCTCATACAATTTCGTTAAAAAGCTCGTTCGATGTGTTGCCCATCATCACAACTGAGTTATTTTATGTCTCCAAAGTTCTTGGTATAAGGTTGCTTCCTTGATTGCCGTTCGTTCCCAACCAAATTCAGGCGATATATTAATAATGTGGTCATTTTTTTTGAGATTTGCCAATACCCGGTTAGCGAACCTTTCTACAAAGTCGGGGCCATGCGGGACCATTTGTTCCTCGTTAAGCACTTCTGGTATTCCCCCAACCTTTGAGGTAATTATGGGCACTCCACAAGATTGGCATTCTAATACGATGAGAGGGAGCCCTTCATTGATACTCGGTAATACCACCACGTCGAAGCAGTTAATAAGCCCTGGCATTTCTTCAACCGGGCGATCACCTAAAAAATCAACTTTTAGATCATATTGAATACATTGTCTCGATATCAATGGACGAAGATTTCCGTCACCTATAAAATAGAATTTTACATTTTCTACGCTACCATCAATTTTCTTGAAAATTGATGGTAGCTGCTGAACATTTTTAACGGGTACCAATCCGCCAATAAAACCGATATTGATCTTCGCATTAATATTGTGTTGCCGTTGTAATGCCAACTTCTTTTCAGCCGAATATGGTTTGAATTTATCTCTATCCACCCCGTTATATAAAATGTGGCTTTCGCGCTCTATCCCTATTGCTTTTGCATCTTTTTGTAATTGTTTGCTTACAAAAAACACAAGAGAGGCATCAAGACATATCTGAATGATTATTTTTTTTAAGTGCTGGTTTTTCGATGGCATTGAATGGATATCGGATCCATGCCACGTAACTGCAAAAGGTACTCCATATACTTTCTTAACATACAATGCGATAATGCCAGGTTCCCACGAATGCGCTGAAATTAAATCGTACGTTGAAAACTTTTGGCTTATTTTTTTTGCAAATTTTATGAAAACAGGACCTAGCCGGTTCAACTTTTGAAGAAACAAATAATCTATTAACGAAAATGACAACCACAGATTTATATATTTTACGGAATCATAAATAAAAAAATCATCCTTATTAATTTTTTTATACTTTTTTCGCTTAAGGGTCTCAATCAATAGAGTTGGATAAGATCTAACAATGAACACATCTACTTCTATGCCTTGTTTTAAAAGGTGCTTTGATCGCTGGTGTACTGCATTAAAAGCTCCCTTTTTATTGTCGGGAGTCCCGGAAGTAATAATAGCGACTTTCATTTTATGTGCGCTTGGTTTCAGTGAGTTTCATTCTTTATATCCAGCCTGCTTTTTATCAACCTGGCGGGATTACCCCCCACAATACTATATTCGGGAAAATCTTTTGTCAAAACAGTTCCTGCTCCAATAATCGACCCTTTTTTAACCGTACGCCCCGGGGTAAAAATTACCTGCCTGCCTATCCATACATCATCTTCAATAATCGGTTGCGTTTTTTCTATCGATCCTTGCTTACACATAGGGATATCAATTCTATTAAACTGATGGTTAACAGCTAATATATAGACTTGGGGACCCATCATTACGTTTTGGCCAATAATGATATTTGCCGGAACGTTGCAATTGATACCTAAGCCGGAATTATCTCCTATGCATAATTTCCGTCCACTCCCAAAAAAAGCTAATCTTTCCACGTTAACATTTTCTCCGCATGTCAAAAAGATGTTTTTGCAACAAATAAATCTCAGCCATTTAAAAAGTCGTCCACCTATAAAAAAGGTGGATGGCGGTAAATAGCGGCATATACCATAATATAATGAGAGAGAGATCACCTGACTTATTTTTTTTGCGATGCTGCTCATATAAAAATTATAAGTAAGTTCACACTATTTAGCTTGTGAGGTTTTAAATAATTGAAAAATTAAATTTGAATCTAACACACGTAATAGTTTTAAGGTAGTAATATAGAACACAAGAAATAATACGGTCATTAATAAAATAGAAACTATTGCATTTACATTCATAGTATTCACAACTTGGGTAAAAAAAATACTTACTACGGCAGCCACGACGATTTTGTAAATCAGCCTAAGTTCTTTGCTGGCTTTTAAACCCAAAAACTTCCACGAATAATAACAATTTAAGAGGTACGCGAACAGGTTGGATACTATCATTCCAACCAGCATAATGAGAATATTCTTCAATATAATTCCCAGAATAATACTTGCAATTGGAATAGTGGATGCGATGAGTTCCCAGGTAAATATCTTTTCCGTGCGATCATATACCTTTAAAATATTTTGGCAGAATATTTTATGTAATTGAAAAAAAGATGCTATACCTAATATCTGAATATATATCACAGAACCCAGCCAAATATTGCCTAAGACAATCTGAACTGTATCTTTGGCCAGTAGAAAGACCAGGGATGCGATTGCACCCGTTAGCATAGAAAAAAAGGAGAAAATCCGTAGGTAATGCTGTTGAAAAATATGCCTGTCTTCCTGGTATTTTGATAAATGAGAAAATACGACACCTAAGGATAATGAATTTAGCATCTGGGAAGAAACTCCCTGTATTTTTTTCCCCTGGTAAAAGTATCCAACCTGGTTGATGGAAAAATATTTTCCTAACATAAGCTGGTAGATATTTTCAAAGGAAGTATTCACAACGGAAGTTAAGGTAGTAAAAACTCCGTAGCGATATAGGCTCTTGAAAGATTCGATATTAAAAACTAACTTTCCAATACCTCCCAATAACAACCATAGGAAGCCCGTCTTAAAAGTAACTAATGCAAGGTTCATTATTACCAATGCCCATGCTCCATATCCATGTACGGCTAAAAAGATACCAATAATAGAACTTAGAATTACAGAGAAAGTATTTATATACAGGTTGAGTTTGAGCTTCATTTCCCGGTATATCTTTGCGTTTTGGACGATATTAAAGGAGTTGATACAAATCATAATACTGCTTGCCCAAATAAGTGGTTTTAGGGTTTCATCCTCATAATATTGAGCAATAGATCCGGCAAATAGTAAAAGGCTCAAGAAGCAAAAAGCGGAGATGGCGATATTGAAAATGAATACCGTTGAATAATCTGTCGGCAGGAGCTCTTTTTTCCTTACTATGGCTCCCCCTAATCCACTATCGGTAAATACATTTATAATTGTAACGAAAAACATGATGATACCGACCTGACCAAATTCAAAAGGGCTTAGCATGTTTGCTAATACAATATTTGCAGCCAAACCTAAAAGTAGATTCGCAGATTGGCTTAAGAGCGACCAAATTGTATTCCATATAAACTTCTTCGTAGTTGATGCCATATTTATGAACAGCCATAGAAGCCTGTAAATTAAGCCGAAAGAATTCGACTATCTTTTTCGTTTGAAAATAGATTTTTTTTCCGGCTGATCCGCGTAGTATCCAGTCCCTCCATATCCATATCCATAGCCGTATCCGAAACTTCCCTTGTTGGATACATCATTTATAAGAATGGAGACATTGTTCATTTTTTTTGTAAGGGCAATATCATTGATAATATTCAGTTGCCCTTTGACGGTATAATTTTGGCGAACGACGTAAATATTTGCATCAGCATACTTGCTAAGGAGTAGTGCATCCGTGACTAATCCTACAGGAGCAGTGTCTATAATTATAAAATCGAAATTTTTCCTTACCTCCTCGAATAGCGTTGCAACCTTTTCCCGTAGTATCAACTCTGCGGGATTTGGAGGAATAGTTCCCGCGCCAATTACAAAAAGATTTTCATGCAAATTAGATGGCTGCAGGATACTTTGAAGCGGTATGTCAGATATTACAAAATTTGTAAATCCTGTTTCCCGGGTAAGCCCTAGCATTTTGGATACCTTTGGTTTCCTCAAATCCAATTCCATTAATAGAACCTTTTTACCTGATATCGCCAAGGAGGAAGCAAGATTAATAGAAATAAAAGACTTGCCTTCTCCACTCATACTTGAGGTAAACAAAATTACCTGGTGCTCTTTTCCTTTTAATATAAATTGGAGATTCGTTCTAACTAGTCTGAATTGCTCCGCTAAGACTGTCCTGGAGTCCTGCCGTGCAATAATATGGTCACCGCTTGCATTATGTCCCAATTCTCCCAAAACAGTGACATTTGTGAGCTTCGTGATGTCTTTTTTATCAATAACCTTATTGTTAAGTATGTCCCTCGAGTAGATAATTAATGATGGTATAACCAGGCTTGTCAGAAAGGCAAACAGATAAATAACTTTCTTATTTGGTTTAATCGGTAGATGATTACTTTTTGCGGGATCTATAAGACGCGAATTGGCCAAAGTACCAGATTTTGATATGGCCGTTTCTTCCCGCTTTTGGAGTAAATATAAATAAAGTTGTTTTTTCACCTCCTGTTGCCGGGAGATTTCCATAAATGCCCGTTCTTTGGACGGAATTGAGGTTACTTGGCCTAATAATAATTCATTCCTTTGTGAAAGCTGCTGCCTTGCAATCACCATCCCGCGGTGAATATTGGAAAGGCTCGTCAATAAATCAGCCCTTGAATTTTGTATTTGTTGATTCAGGCTTTCGATAAGAGGGTTACTTTCCTTAGCTGTCTGGAGTTGGTTATCCCTTTCCAAAACCAAGGCATTATACTTCTCTACCATAGAAAGGTAAGTCGGATCTTCTATTACTAAGGCTCCTGGCACAACGCGGTAAGCAGCGCTTCTTAAATGCCGCTCGAGAGACTCCACCACATTAATTTGAACTTCCTGTTGAATGATCTGCTTTTCCAGGTCGCTGATATTTCCCAACACTAAACTTGACTGCTCTTTTAGGTCGGCGGAGATCCGATTGACTTTTTTAAATTGCTCTACATTTTTCTCCACGTCAGTTAACTCCTCAGAAACCTTGCCTAGCCTATCGTTGATAAAATTTATGGTACTATCGGAGATTTTGTTTTTGTCTTCCCTATTAATCCTGGTATATACCTCGTACAATTTGTTTAACAGCGCCTCACCTTGGGTGGGAATAGCCGTATTCATAATCATCTCAATAACATTCGTCTGCTTATTAACTAAGCTGACTTTTACTCCCTGCAAAAAAGCATCTGTAGCGGCGTCGGGCGTTCTTATATTCAAGAGATATTCTTTCGCTTTCAGAATGGAGCCCGGTGAATTTTGAATTACCATGGAAAGCTCTTTTGTTCTGATTGTATCTCCAAACAGGTGAGTAGTCTTGACTTTATTATTTACCAGGTCGAAATGTGTTTCATTTATAAGAGAAACACTAAACTGTTGAGTAGGAATACTGTCTTTTAACGCGAGTATAGTAACAATAAAAGGAGCGGTTTTATATAACTCCGATGTGGTAATATTTCCTACTGCAAAATAGCTTATGTTCAACTGTAATTCTTCAACTACCTTTTCCATCAGGTAGCGGGTTTTTAATATTTCTATTTCATCGTTAACATTACTTTTGGAATTAAATATGTCCAATTCGCTTAGAATATTTTGTTGAGACGCTCCGCCTCCCTTGTCATCCTTGATAATTATTTTCGACTTTACTTCATAAACGGGCGTAGTATACCTCAAATACAAATAAGACAGAAGTATAAAGAATACGATGGTAATAAGATACAAGTACCAATACGTAAGATATTTAAACAGAGTTTCACGCAGATTAAATTCGGGTTCTTCAGAGACGCCCGCTACATCAACAATTTGTTGGCTTTTTTCAGTCATTTAGCTATAAGATGCTTGTTTATATTCTCGTGATTGCCACAATCAAAAGAGTTACTAGGGAGGTGAATATTGAAACATTTCTTATGGTCTGAGCATCTGTTGTAGCAATCTTAGACTTGTTCGGTTCAATATACACTACGTCATTCTGTTTAAGATAATAATAAGGAGATTCAAAAATTTTGGACGAATTAAGGTTTAATCTCACGAAATTTCTTTTTCCATTCTCTTCTCTTATCACAAGTACATTTTCCCGCTTCCCAAATATTGTCAGGTCACCAGCCATACCAATGGCATCAACTACTGAAATCCTTTCACTTTGCAAATTGTAGCTTGCTGGTCGTGCGACTTCGCCCAAAATTGTGATCTTATAATTTAAAAGACGAACGTTTACAATAGGATCTTTGAGGTACTTATCGAGTTTTATTACTATGGAATCCTTCAACTCGTCCGTGGTTAAGCCTCTTACTTTCAGCTTGCCTAAAACAGGGAAATCAATGATTCCATTTTTATTTACAAGATATCCGGAAGGAGTCTTGCTCGAAGGATTCACTGTAAGAAGTGCACTTTGGTTGGAACTTGCCCCTGGCATTACTGGCGTATTATTCCCAAGGTTAAAAACAGCAGTCGCTGTGGGGTTAATGCTATTGACAATTATTTCAATTATGTCATCTGGCTGTATATGAGCTTCATAACTTTCTCTTATGTCTTGCGAGTATATCTTAGAGGTATCTGTAAGGTCCTGGAAATACGTAATGTTTTTTGGACCACGGCAAAAACAAAAAATAGCTGGTAAACATATCCCCGCAACTGCCCATCTAAATATTCTCATGTCAAGTTTTTTATTCTCCTCGTAAAATTGAAGCCGCAAATATATACATTTAAACTCAACCCGTTTTTTGCAGATAACTTATTTTTTGATAGTTGAGATAGCTAAAAAGACAAAGCGTAGCCTTAGGAGGCTCAGCAGTCACTTTTTGCAATTATGGAGTGATCTTTTTATTGGAAGATCATGTTTGATGGAGTGATCTAATTTAATAGTATTTACTGAAACGCCTTAAAATTTTTACTAAATAAAGAATTGAAAAATTTGTAATTTTTTTTTCTAATTAAGATATATATATTTGTTTTCTCAAAACACCTAGAAGTTCTAATCCTTACCTCTTAGGTACCATTATCTTAGACCAGAACCACCTATTCATTATCCTCAAGAACAGTAGACCTCCATTTCCTTGTTTGCTAACGATTCGTTATTGCCGAATTATTTTATCGTGTAAGATTTGACCCACCTGTGGGGTATTTTCACTCGATTACGATTTTGTAATGTATCAATTGAATAACTTATGATAAGCTGGAACCTGGCTTTCAGTGGTTATCGAAATATAAGTAAAGACGTTTAGAGGCATGGTTTTTTAAGATAGCAAGAAAAGTTTAAATAAGAAGATATGACTGACTCGCTTAAACAATGGTACGTATTGTACACTAAGGCCGGATGTGAGAAAAAGGTTTCCAATTCGTTAACGCGTAAAAACATTGTAAATTATTACCCGGTAAAACGTCAGTGGAACAGCAAGAAGAAGATGGTGTTTGAACCTTTATTTAATTCATATGTGTTTATACAGGTTGCTGAAAAAGAACTTTCTACTATTCGTATGACGGAAGGCGTTATCAATTTCGGTTATTGGCTGGGTAAACCAGCCGTCATTAAAGACGAAGAAATTGAAGTTATGAAAGGAGTTATGAATGAATATACCAACGTTAACCTGGAAAAGATACCATTTAATGTAAATGGTACTGTGAGGGTTATCGAAGCTCAGTTGTCGGAGCAAACAGGTTACAATGTTTCAGGAAAGAATAATATTGTAAAAGTTGTGCTTCCCTCTTTGGGCTATATGATGGTTGCTGAAGTTGAAAAAGTGAACGTGGAAGTGCTCAATTCGGCAAAAAAATCTGTAAGTATCCTCGAAAAGTTTCAATATGCGGTTTGACACCTGAACCACAGTATTTAAAAAAAAGCATTGCCTTCTAAAAATAGCAAATTAGCTTACCTTGTATCATCCCAAGTTGCTATTAAGCCATGTCAATTTATGCTCATAATCACCGATATGGGGATTATGCATTTCCCCGTAACAAGAATAATCCGTTTTTTACAATCTTATTCTTTTTTTTACGTTTAGCAGCTCTTATAGTGTTTTGGAATTTTGCAGAATACAAAACCAAATACGCGGATTGTAAAAAAAAAAATATTACTTGCACCGTTATTAGATTTCAATGACTTTATAATTTTAATTTCTTACCCAAAAGTTTTTAATTTATGCCATACAAGAAAAAAGTATTTGGATTATCAAGTTGTTGGTTGATACTAATTTCCGCAAGTTTTTTATTTTCCTGCACCAGTACCCGAAACATCACCAAAGAAGATTTCCTCTACTTTCAAAGCGGGCTTGACAGTATGAAGAGAATACAAGTAAGCGAACCCATTATCCATGTAAATGATGTTATTAGCATCCAGGTCAGTAGTTCCAGTTTGAACCAGGAGCAAACGATACCCTTTAATTTACCCCCCTCCACCAATTCGGCAGGTTATTTGGTAAATACAGCAGGTAATATAGATATGCCTGTTTTAGGTAGTGTAAGAGCGGCCGGATTAACACAGGATGAATTGCAAAAATTTGTTACCGAAAAGCTATCAAATTACGTCAAAGATCCAATTGTGCTTGTTCATTTTTTACAATTTAAGGTAAATGTGTTAGGAGAGGTTAAGTCGCCGGGGGTCCAGAAATTTGATGTAGACAGGGTAACTTTACTCGATGCCATTGGAGCAGCGGGGGACCTCGGCGACAAGGCAAAGAGGGAAGATATCACTGTCATCCGGGAAGAAGGTGGTACTCGCAAGGTGTATAAAGTAGATATTCGAAGCGGATCGTTATTTCAATCTCCCGCATATATACTACAATCCAATGATATTGTATATGTCGGGGCAAGCTTTCAAAAGTTCAAAGAACTTAAAAATGCCACCACAAATACCGCCCAAAGAGGTTTGCAATTGATTGCGACCGTGCTGGGGCTAGTAACAAGTGTTTTACTTACAATTAACCTTTTGAGTGAATAATTATATGGAAGAATTAGATAATGAAGTATTTGGGGAATCTTCGGATAAAAGAAGCAGCCAGAGTATAAAGGAAGTTATTAAAAAATATCTTGCGTATTGGCCACTTTTTTTGGTCTCTTTTGGTGTTTTTATCGGCGGTGCATACCTGTATTTAAGACGAGCGACGCCCAAATATTCCGCATCCACCCTTATTCTTGTGAAAGGCGAGAAAAAAAGCCTTCTGCCAGACGATTTGATCGCAGGGGCCTTAACTGCGAGTAGAAGTAGTAATATGGAAAATGAGCTACAATTGATGCGTTCCAGCGGCCTCATGGAAAATGTTGTTTTAGACAACCAGTTCAACATTTCTTACTTCCTGCTGGGAAGGATCAAAACAACTGATCTTTATTTAGATGCTCCTTTTCGCTTAATTCTTCAAAATGGAGGGGACAGTTCTAAGGGACTTACCATTATAGTAAAAAACCTCACAAATACAGGAGCTACAATTGAGTATGCTGCTAAATCACAAAAGAAGACTTTGAATTTGCCGTGGAATACACCCTACAAAATCAATGGTAAGCAATTTGTGTTAGCGCCCCGTGGCCCTGATTTGGGTGGAGGTGGCCAGTATATGGCCATTTGGGCGCCGGTAAAGCAGACCGCAGGAGAGATCGCAAGTAAAATAAGTATCGATTGGCTTGATAAGAAAACTTCCATTATTAAGGTAAGCATATTAATAGAGAACCTTCAACGTGGAAAGGATATCCTAAATGCTCTCGCCAAAGAATATGACCGGGCAGACATGGAAGACAAGAATACAGCATCCCGTAATACCATTCGCTTTATTGATGATCGATTGGAAATAATATCCGGTGAATTGAGCGGAGTAGAAGGTAACCTGGAAAATTACCAGGGGCGTAATCAGATAGTTAATGTAGAAAGTCAATCTAGCCAGGCGTTTGGTAATTCCAATACCGTGTCTAAGGATATCCTAGATATCAATATAAAAAAAGCCGTCGTTGAACAAATACAATCATATTTTAACAGCCCTAATAACTCGGGCAAACTGGTACCTTCAAGCCTGGGAATTGACGACCCCACTCTCAGTGCTTTAATAGCAAAATACAATGACCTCGAATTTAAGAAACAAAGAGAAAAGCCTTTGCTTTCAAATAATAGTCTTGTATTACAAGATCTTGATAACCAGATCAATGATGTAAAAGGGAGTATTTTGGAAAATCTTCAGAATATCTCTAAAAATCTAAATCTACAGCAAAGTAGCCTCGAACAGACAAATACTCAGTATAAACAATTTCTTTCCTCTTTACCACGTAAAGAAAGAGTAATGCAGGAAATAAAACGTAAACAGAGTATTACAGAAGGCCTTTATTTATATCTGCTGCAAAAAAGGGAAGAAGCCTCTATTTCCGCTGGGGCAGCTAATGTTTCTTTATATCGGCAAATTGATAAGGCGAGTGGCGGTGGACCTGTGGAACCAAATTCCCGAAACGTTTTGATTGTATCTGTCCTGGTCGGTTTGGTTTTACCGATAGGCTTTGTTGCACTGGGCGATATGCTAAACGATAAAATAACATCCCGGGAAGATATAAAAGCGAACGTGCCTATTTTGGGGGAATTGGCTCATATACCTAAACGTACCAACACAAGGGGAGTGCTGATAATGAATCGTGACGTAGTTGGCGAACAATTTCGCCTGATCAGAACCAACTTATCCTTACTAAAAAAGAATAAGGATAAGCAGGTTATATTGGTAACTTCCTCAGGAGTAGGTGAAGGTAAGTCTTTGGTGAGCCTCAACCTCGCTGCTGTACTGGCTGTTCCTGGCAAAAAAGTAGCCTTGCTGGAATTCGATATGAGAAAGCCCGGTATCTCAAAAAATCTTGGCTATAAAAACGAGCGGGGCATTTCTGAATACCTAACTGGAGATACCGTTGATCTTTCCGAAATATATCATGTTTCTGAAGAAATTGAAACACTGCATATATATCCTGCCGGCACAATCCCCGCAAATCCCGCGGATTTATTGTTGAATGAAAATATAACGCCGTTATTTGAGGTTCTAAAGCGCAGGTACGATTACCTGATCGTCGATACGCCTCCGGTAGGGCTGGTGAGTGATGCTTTTATATTAAATAAATATTGTGATACATCCATTTTTGTTGTTCGTCAAAGATATACACTGAAGAAACAACTTGATTTTCTGCGTGATATTGTTGATAACAGCAGGCTCAACCATCTGGGCCTCATTATGAATGATGTGAAGCTAGGGGCAAAGTACGGGAGCAGTTATGGGGCTGTAAAAAATTATGAATACATCTATGGTCAGGAAGTAAAAAAAAGTATGTGGAGAAAGATTTTACCTTTTCTTGACAGGGCATAGTTTAGAATTGGTAAACAGGAAAATACAGAATGACTGAATTGAATAAAGTAGTTGCAAATACCTAAACCTGATATATTTCGTTACCACTTAGACTATTTTCAACGACTTGAATCCAGTAAAACCAACAACATTTGATTTGTAGTATTAAAAATCCGTGCTTTCTTCCCAAATTTATAAGAATCTCCAGTGTTATATATCCAATTGTATCGGGCATCGTGTTTGCCTATTAAGTTGAAACCATATTATAAAGGGGAATTGGTGAATATTCTGGTTTATCGGGGAAGCTGGTTAATAGTGGAGTGCCGCCCATTAACATACATAAAAACAAACGGTCTAATTTTACTTGAAGTAGTCAATGTAATGTTGAAATATCTGGAGGAACGATCATTAACAATGGTCAACTAAGCCGTTATTAGTTAACATGCTAATAAAGGTAAATAGTTCAACATGATGATTTTATTATTTGCAAGCAATTCATCTTTGTTTCATTTGGGACTGAGAGAGGCGAAGCCCTTGTCCTATTTAAAAATTGTCATCGCCTTGCATTAAATATATTCCAGATATTTATCGTTATATCCTAAAACTTGTCTCCCAACTAAATTTTGACAAGACAACCGCTACACCCTGGCACCTGAGTGCTACTAAATTGTTATGAGAGAGCTAGTACAGCGAATTTCCACCACAGCAAAAACTGATCGGGCTTTCACATGGTTAAAGCTTATCTCTGTTACTGGTGGCGCCCAGCTAATTATACAGGGAATTGGTCTTATCAGTGGTATACTCATAATCCGTTTATTATCCACCCAGGAGTATGGATTGTATACATTGGCAAATACTCTGTTGGGCACTATGGTTGTTTTGGCAGATGGAGGAATATCCGCGGGGGTAATGTCGCAAGGGGGAAAAGTTTGGCAAGACAAGCAAAAGCTGGGAATTGTACTGGCTACAGGGCTTCACCTGAGAAGAAAATTTGCCAAAGGAAGCCTGGCAATTGCTGTTCCCCTGCTTGTGTATCTTTTAAGGATGCATGGGGCCAGTTGGTATGCGTCATTATTAATCGTGGCATGCCTGGTACCGGCGTTTTTTACGGCTCTTTCAGGAACGCTGCTTCAGATAGCGCCCAAGCTGAACCAGGATATAATTCCTTTACAAAAAAATGGTGTTATAGCAACAAGTGCACGCTTAGTTGCAATATTGTCGCTTTTTGTGTTCCCCTGGGCATTTATTGCCATGCTTGCTTATGGCTTGCCGCAGATATGGGCAAATCTGAACCTCCGGAAAATATCCTCAGCCTACGCAGACTGGAGCCAACAACCCGACCCGGTTGTAAAAAAAGAAATAATATCTTTTGTAAAACGCATACTTCCGGGAGCTATATATTTCTGCTTTTATGGTCAGATTTCGATATGGCTAATATCGGTTTTCGGATCTATCTCGAGTGTTGCACAAGTCGGGGCACTTGGCCGGTTGGCGATGGTACTCAATCTTTTTACTGTTCTTTTTACTACGCTGGTCGCTCCCCGTTTCGCAAGACTACCAGTTAACAGGAACATGCTATTGTCTCGGTTTTTACAAATTCAATTTAGCTTGTTAGTGTTAAGCTTTGCTATAATAAGTGTCGTATATCTTTTCCCATCTGAAGTATTATGGATACTAGGTAAGGATTATTCCAATTTAAAACAAGAGCTGGTTCTTAATGTCATTGGGAGTTGTCTCACTCTAATTGCGGGTATCTCTTTTAATTTATTTACCAGTCGCGGATGGGCTATTAACCCGATTATTTCAATACCTATAAGCATACTTTCAATAGTAGCCGGAGTTATGTTTATGGATGTCTCATCATTAAAAGGGGTGTTGCTTTTAAATATATTTGTCGCCAGCGTACAGGTATTGATGAATGGTTTATATTGCCTTATTAAAATAATGAGAATAGATAAAGGGAGTTGATGTCAATGGCTCATATGTTAAAATTGTCTATTTTGCTGTTGTTTCGGAATTATGGATTATATCAGTAGCGGAATAATGCAAACTTCCCAAGTGTGCGAACACGATATTTAATCACTACATGACTAACTGTATTATAAAATGAAATTTACTTCTGAAAAATGGATCTAATTGTTTGTACGCTTTTTGAAGATCATTATCACCTGGGATTAATAGCTTTAGCCAATTCTCTTTACCGGCAAGGGTTTAGGGGTTCTATTTATGCCGGTTATCGCGGGCAGCTTCCGAAGTGGACTTCTGCAGCCAAAGAAAATAACTCAATCGAATGGGCGGGTAGTAGTGTATTACAAATAACAGATGGTCTTCAGCTTCATTTTTTACCATTAGATACAGAATATGAACTTACGAATTATAAGCCCGATTTCATGCTACGTGTATGGAATGGCCCCGGAAAAGGTGCACAAGGAATTTTTTATTTTGATCCCGATATAGTGGTATCTGCGCCATGGTCCTTTTTTAAAGAATGGATTACCTATGGTGTAGCATTGTGTGAGGACGTAAACTCGCCACTTCCCGAGCACCATCCACGCCGGAGCGCATGGCGGCAGTATTTTGGTGATAACGGGATTAAGCTAAATTTCAAAAGTTGTAATTATGCCAATGGCGGCTTTCTCGGCCTGGCAAAAAACGATGTCGGCTTCCTGGAACTCTGGCAGAAAGTACAGGAAAGAATGGCCGATCAGATCGGAGGTCTTGGCCGCTCTATATTTTCTAAGATACCCTTGCCTGAGCAGGCTAGTGGCCCGTTTGCACCTTTCGGTAAAACAGATCAGGATGCATTAAATGCCGCAATAGAGGCGTGGCCCGGGAAAATAAGTTTCATAGGCCAGGAAGGAATGGCTTTTAAACCAGGGGAAGCCCACATGGCGCATGCGCTCGGACTGCCAAAGCCCTGGCATATTAAACATATAAGTTGTGCTTTGCGTGGTATACCTCCCCGTAAAGTAGATCGTGATTACTGGAATATGGTAGATGGCCCTTTAAGAAGTTTCCCCAAAAGTTTAATTACATTCCGTAAGGTTAATATACAAATTGCAGCTTTTCTGGGGAGGTTTTACAAGCGCACTTAAATCCCTGAAGTTTAGATGGATAACCTTTAGAAGGTTCGTACTATGATAGTACCAATGTCGTCCTTATCCGTTCCTAATTCCGTTATTTATTAATGAAAATTATTTTTTTGTGTGGTTCGCTCGAGCCAGGACGTGATGGAGTTGGAGACTATACCAGGCAACTTGCAAGTGAATTAATATTGAATGGGCACCAGGCAGGTATTGTAGCAATCAACGACCAGCACATTACGGATAAATTTGAGGGTATTCAAAATCTGGGCAATGTTGGTTTAAAGGTTTTACGCCTTCCTTCACATATACACTCTCTTCATCGCTTTAAGCTGGCTCGCTTGTGGATCGATAATTTCGATCCTGAATGGCTAAGCCTGCAATTTGTTCCATTTGCGTTTCATCCAAAAGGACTCCCTTTTCAAATGGGTAAACTACTTACTACGCTTACAGGGGAAAGGCGCTGGCACATAATGGTTCATGAATTATGGGTGGGAATGAATAAAGAATCATCACTAAAGTTTTTTTGGTGGGGTCTGTTTCAAAGACAATTGATTAAATCTTTATTTAAAAAAGTGATGCCGGCAATTATTCACACACAAACAAAACTCTATTTGAACTTACTTGAAAAGATGGGGTTCAAATCTCAACTGCTTCCTTTATTCAGTAATATTTCAGTAGCAGAAGATAGCAGCGTCATAAGACCAAATGATGATGATAAGATAATTTCTTTTGTAGTTTTTGGAGGCATTCACCCGGGTGCACCCATCGATAAATTGGCAAAGGAACTTAAACTATATAGCAATCAAAATGCGGTAAAAATAATATTGAAATTGTTAGGACGTTCCGGCTCAGAACAACTGCGCTGGGAACAAGAATGGAAGGACGCAGGTTTATGTATAGAATTAATCGGAGAGCAACCGGAAGAACAAATTTCAGCGGTGTTGATTAATTCCTCCTTTGGTATATCAACCACGCCTCCGTCGTTAATCGAAAAAAGTGGCTCAGTGGCAGCAATGCGGGAACATGGACTGAGTATATTGTGCCTTTCCCGTCCCTGGCATCCACGCGGCATTAATGAGCCACAACTTTCACCGGGAGTAACAGAATATAAAGAAGGCAAAATTCAGGACTTCATAGCCCCGAAAAATGAAGCCTATCCTTCAAATAATAAGGCTGGCATCTCTCATCAATTTATTAATGATCTTTTATCTTCTTAAAGCATGGCAAGTTTTAATTACCTGTGGGCGCATCGAGCTAAGTTTTCTTTAGCGTCCCGGAATTTTTACCGTGCATGGGGAAAGCGCCTGTTTTCTTTTCCTGAACTTCTGCGGCGTAACCGTCGTCGCTCCAGGTTAACTAGGCAGGGAGCAATAATCGACGAGACTGCCGAAATTGGAGAGGCAACAATAATGGGACGTATCAGGCTTTTATCTATTGGCAGGCAATCTTTTTTAGGTCGTGTAAATATCATGGTTCACGATAAAGTATCTATTGGAGACAGGGTATGCATTAATGATGGCGTTGAGATTTTAACAGCATCTCATGATGTTGGTGACCCGTACTGGAACGTAATCAAAGCAGGAATCATTATAGAGGATTATGTATGGATAGGCACTGGTGCAATGATATTACCTGGTATTACGATCGGGTATGGCGCGGTAATAGGAGCTAGAGCTGTTGTAAGTAAATCAGTGGGAGCAGGTGAAATTGTAGTGGGAAATCCGGCAAAAATTATAGGCCGTAAACGATGTGAAGAATTAAAGTATAATCCTTGCGAATTCCTTGCGGCTAACCGTGCATGGCTCCTGGGATAAACGAATGATTCAGCCAATATGAAAATAATATTACACCATCCGCAGGGAAACGCTAATGTAAGGGCGTCAGCTATGGGATTGGTAGACTCCAATCTGCTGCAGGAATTTCATACGTCAATCGCCTGTTTTCCCGGTTCGTTTCTTGATTCTGTCGGTGCTGTCAGCTTTCTTTCAGAAATTCGTCGTCGTAGCTATGACAAATCTTTACGACCATTTACGCATATGTCGCCGGCCCTGGAAGTAGCGCGACTTATTTCGCTAAAGGCTGGTTTAAATAACTTCACTAAACAGGAAGCAGGAATATTCTCAGTAGAAACCGTCATCCGGGGGCTTGATAAAAAGGTGTCAAAACGTTTAAGCAACGCCATTAAAAAAGGAGTAACCGGCGTATATGCGTATGAGGATGGAGCTGAATTTACATTCAGGGAGGCCAAAAAACTCGGACTTCATTGTTTTTACGATTTACCGACTGGTTACTGGAGAGCAAAACTGAAAATTTTGGAATCGGAAAGGGCACGCAGGGGCGATTGGCAATCCACCATACGGGGATTACGGGATTCGGAAACAAAATTGGCTCGTAAAGACGAGGAAATAAGATTAGCTGATCGGATTTTCGTAGCTAGCAGGTTCACAGCCTCTACATTGAATTATTATCCGGGCACACTTCCACCAGTGCAAATTATTCCCTATGGTTTCCCTCCTGTCGGTCCTGCACGCACGTACACGCGAGATGTCTCGCAGCCAATTAACCTGCTTTTTGTAGGTAATCTTTCACAACAGAAAGGAATAGCCGATCTTTTTGAAGCAGTAGATGCACTTGGTAAGGTTGTCAATTTAACCTTAGTAGGGCGAAAAGCAAATGAAGATTGTAATGCGCTTAATACCAACGTAGCAAAACATCGTTGGATTGATAGTATGCCTCACCATAAGATTCTGGAGATTATGCGAGAGCATGATGTACTTGTCTTTCCATCTTTGTTTGATGGGTTTGGCCTGGTAATAACCGAAGCCATGGCGCAGGGAACTCCAGTAATTGCAAGCTATAATTCAGCGGGACCCGATCTGATCGAACATGGGGAAAACGGGTGGTTAATGGAAGCAGGCTCCTCATCTTCACTTGGCACCATTTTGGCCGGGTTGGTGGCGAACCCGGCTCTAATTGAAAAAGCCGGTATTAATGCGATGGAAACCGCACGTATGCGGCCCTGGAAGGTTTTCAAAGAGGAACTATCAAGGGCAATAAATTCTCACTACTGATAAAAATATAAGTGGGACCACGGAAGATGTATAGATACCTACACCAAATTCGAAAACACATGGGAGATTTGAAATCATATGTGCCTGGTAGCATTGAAATAAAAAGTTGATCCTTTCGTCGAAATTTATCAATGAAAAGTCACAGAACAGCTAAATCTAAGGAGATACCAAAAAGAGACGGTATTTCTAAGCCAAAGGATCCTAACCGGATATTAAAAATCGGTGTATGGATATACTTTTTCCTGTGGATATTTGAAGGAGCATTGCGCAAATGGGTGGTGCCTCAACTATCAATGCCCTTATTGGTAGTTCGTGACCCGATCGTGTTATGGTTGATAATTGCCACAGCCAGGCGGGGCTTGCTTAAAAGCAATATTTACTTTACAGGAATGATAGTTCTGGGAATCTTCAGTTTATTCACGGCGATTTTTATGGGGCATGGAAATGTTTACACAGCAATTTATGGCGCCCGGACTATGATACTTTATTTCTCCATGATATTCGTGATTGGCAGCGTTTTTAGCCGGGAGGATATAATTAAATTGGGCAAAGCAACTTTGTGGATTGCCATTCCCATGACCTTTCTTTTGTTTCTTCAGTTCTACAGTCCTCAGTCTGCCTGGGTGAACAGGGGGGTAGGTGGGGATGAAAATGGTGCTGGCTTCGGCGGGGCTTTGGGGTATTTTCGCCCACCCGGAACTTTTTCTTTTACCAACGGTACAACATGTTTTTATAGTTTGCTTGCCCCATTTCTTATTTATTTTTGGCTGAACTCAAAAGGAATCAATCGTACTTTATTAATTGCAGCTACAGCAGCACTGGTAATAGCCATCCCAATTTCCATTAGCCGGGCCTTGTTTTTGCAGGTCGCTGTTTGTATTGTTTTTCTTTTAATAGCTATCTCAAGGAATCCAAAATACTTCAGCAAGGTACTTCTTGCAACAACTCTGGTAGTTGTAGCGCTGGCATTATTTAGTAATGTTGAATTTTTTAACACTGCCACGAGTGCATTTACAAGCCGTTTTGAAAATGCAAATGAAACAGAAGGAGGGCTGGTAGAGGGCGTGCTAGGTAATCGGTTTTTCGGAGCTTTAATAAAGGGCCTGACAAGTTCGCAGTCATTGTTTGGATATGGTGTAGGTAGCGGCACACCCCTTGGCGCTCAATTACTGAAGTATACTAAGATCATTGAAACGGCTGATTTTGAATGGATGAGGGAAGTAGCGGAAATGGGTGCCATGGGACTTATTTTGATAGCGCTCAGAGTTGGACTTGCATTAAAACTCGCCCTGGCCAGTTTTCGAAAATTGAAAAATGATGATATGCTGCCATGGTTATTGACGAGTGTAGGTGCTGTGATAGTTACGCAAGGCCAATGGCATCAACCAACCAGTTTGGGGTTTTGTGCACTAATTGGTGGTATTTGGCTCGCGTCTCTTCGTTATAAACGCGTTACAAAACCGATCACGAAAAAAAAGAAGAATCCCTCTACCGCAGACCTGGCTGGGAATACTCCGGCTTCGGAAGCAATTGGGTGAGTTTTGCTATTTACGAATTACATTATTATTTCTTCAATGGAGTGGCGTGTGAAGATGAAAATAGTTAGGTATTCAGCCCTAATACAAGCTGCAAGTATTTTTAAATGTATAATTACTTCCTAATTGAATATTGTTTTTTTTGTTCATCCCAGTTTTCTTAGTTCTCAAAGCATGCCTAAGTTTGCACAGATGCTTGCTGATGGTATGAAAAAAAGGGGGCATACTGTACAAGTATTATCTCCCCAGCCATATTTTTTTCGTCTTCCAATAACACAAAAATTACGCAAATGGATGGGGTATATTGATCAATACCTTATTTTCCCTCCAAGTGTCAGAGTTCGGCTTAAGAGGTTTCCAAAAGATACGCTGTTCGTCTTTTCAGACCAGGCGTTGGGCCCGTGGGTACCATTGGTTAAAAAATTACCTCATGTAATCCATTGTCATGATTTCCTGGCTCAAAGATCTGCTCTGGGGAATATACCTGAAAATAAAACAGGCTTATCGGGCAAACAGTACCAGGCCTTCATCAGGCGCGGCTTCAAACAGGGCAGGAACTTTATCTCCGTGTCCGGTAATACGAAAAGAGAGTTGCATAATTTCCTTACTACACCGCCCATGAGATCCGATGTGGTTTACAATGGTCTCAATCAATCCTTCGTCCCAGGCAACGCGGAGCAGGCACGCGTTTGGTTAACAAGGCAGTACGGAATAGAGTTAAACAACGGATACCTGCTTCATGTTGGAGGCAATCAATGGTATAAGAATCGCAAGGGTGTATTGGAAATCTATGAAGCCTTCAGATCAAATTACCAGGTCAATATTCCCATCTTATTTGTGGGAAGAAACCCTACCAGGGAATTATTGGATATTTCGGAGTCATCCCCATTCAAACCAGGTATACATTGGCTAACCAATTTGGATGATGATGCCATCAAAACAGCATACCAGGGAGCTACAATGTTTTTATTTCCGTCATTGGGTGAAGGTTTCGGATGGCCGATTGCGGAAGCGATGGCCTCTGGATGCCCGGTGATTACTACCAACGAAGCTCCGATGACCGAAGTTGCCGGCGATGCAGCTTTCCTCTTACCTAAAAGGCCATTTGATCCAATAAAACAAAAAGATTGGGCTGCTGAAGGAGCCGCCCTTGTAAATAAAATGATGCATTTTTCAGCAGAGGAACGATACGAAGTAATTCAGAACTCCATAAAAAATGCGGAAAGATTTGATACAAAAAAATCGTTGGACCAGATAGAAACAATTTATTCCGACATTCTTCAATCCTACCCATCGAAGTGAAAATTTTGCGCATAATTCCAAGTATGAATCCGGTAGTCGGTGGTCCATGCCAGGGACTGCGAAACATAATTCCCGAGCTTAAAAAAATAGGCATCGACAATGAGGTAGTATGCCTGGATGATCCGGCAGCATCTTTCTTAGGGCAAGATAGTTTTACTATACACGCAATTGGCCCTGCAAGCAACACGTGGGGCTATAGTAAAAAAGTTGTTCCCTGGCTCATCGCCAACTTCGAAAGGTTTGACGTGGTTATTGTTCATGGCCTGTGGTTATACCATGGCTATGCACTTAACAAAGCGATAAGTAAATTCCAGGCTAAAGATGCAGGTACTAGACGTAGCGCCACGTTTTTGAGGACATACGTGATGCCCCATGGCATGCTCGATCCTTACTTTCAAAAAGCAGAGGGGAGGAAAATAAAAGCCCTCCGAAATTGGATCTACTGGAAACTTATAGAAAATAAGGTAGTAAACGATCGCAATGGGGTACTTTTTACCTGTGAAACGGAGTTGTTGCTGGCACGGGAGACATTTAAACCATATCATCCAAAAAAAGAGATCAATGTTGGATATGGGATTGCGGCACCTCCACAGTTCGAGGCTTCGATGCAGGCAGCTTTCCTGGAAAAGTGCCTGGCAATCCAAGGACAGAAATACCTGCTTTTTTTGAGCAGGATACATGTTAAAAAGGGCCTCGACATACTTTTAAAGGCATATGGGTCCGCGGTTAGAAATTTGCCCGACTTTCCTAAACTGGTCGTGGCCGGGCCTGGTTTGGAAACACCCTACGGTCAACAACTCTTAAAAACGGTGAACGAATCGCCAATCCTTAAACAAAGCGTGTTTTTTGCAGGCATGCTCACCGGCAAAGCAAAGTGGGGTGCCTTTTACGGATGCGAAGCCTTCGTGCTCCCAAGCCACCAGGAGAACTTTGGGATTGCTGTTGTTGAGTCCCTTGCATGCGGTAAGCCAGTACTGATCTCCGACCAAGTAAATATCTGGCGTGAAATTATCAACGGCGGTGCGGGGGTGGTGTGTGAAAATACGCTGAAGGGAGTAAGTATGATGCTTGAGAACTGGCATAACCTCAATGCCGGCGAGAAAGGCAACATGCAACAACAGTCCACGATCACCTTTGAAAAATACTTCGCGATAGACACCGCCGCAAACAGGTTTGTTTCAGCCCTGTCACTTTGAATATTTTAATTTTATCTGAATATGCCTCCATTTGTTTCAGTAATACTCCCCGTATATAACCAGGAAAATTATATAGCCGAAACCATCGAAAGTGTACTTTCTCAGACTTACACCGATTTTGAGTTTCTCATCCTTGATGATGGTTCAACCGATAAATCTGCAGATATTATAAAGTTATATGCAGAAAAAGATAGTAGAATCCAGGCCTATTACGAATCCAATGCAGGCAAAAGCGCTGCCACCAATAAATTAGTGTCCAGGGCTGTGGGCCAATGGTGTGCATTCCTCGATGCCGATGATGTTATGCTACCCGAACGTTTGTCCAGGCAAATAGCTTTTCACGAGGAAAACCCGGAGTTGGATGCCTCGAGTTCACATTGCCACTACATAAATCAGCATGGAAATATGTTTGGCGTACAGCGTTATACTCATTTGAAGGATGTAGAAGCATGTAAACAAGTGATGATCAAAAATGAGATTATTACCTGTTCTTTCACAGGTTTGATGGTATCACGGGTGGCCTTCACAGAGAGTGGTGGCCTGCTTACACGGTTCGAGCCCTGTGAAGATTTCGAATTTTTCAACCGGTTGATAGAGAAGGGATTTCTGCTGGTAATCATCCAGGAAATTCTTATGAAGTACCGGATTCATCCGTCTGCGGTAACGGTAAAAAAACCGATGCTTATATTTGCAAAAATCGGATACGTGGAGGAATGTATCAGGTTGCGGCGGGCTGGCAAACCTGAAATAGATTTTACTGAATTTATGACTAAGAGGGAACAAGCTCCGTTGTGGTTGAGACTCAACCGGAAAAGAAAGAGTTATTCCATGATATTTTTCAGGAACGCCGGCTTCGCCATGATGTCGAAACAATACCTTGGTTTTGCGTGGCAAATTGCAACGGCTTCAATTCTTTCACCAGATTATGTTATAGCAAAAATGTTCAATTTAATTAAAAAATAATAGGGATGCAGCAGCACGCTACATATGTAGGCACCTCTTTTTCTGCACAAAACCGTTTGAAAAGAATGGTTTGGGCAGTTGTTAGTGGAATATTTTTCCGGTGGTCGCCTCGCCCGCTTCATGGATGGCGATCATTTCTATTGCGGTGTTTCGGCGCTAAGGTGGGTAAAGGCGTGCTCATTTTTCCGCTCGTAAAGGTATGGGCGCCATGGAATCTCGATCTCCGGTATGAATGTGTAATTGCAAACAGGGTTAACCTGTATTCACAAGGCAAGATTACCATAGGACGCCAGGCAATTATATCACAAGGTGCCCATATATGCGCTGGAACACACGATTACAATAAGCCTGACTTCCCTCTGGTAACAAGCCCCATTTATATTGATGACCAGGCCTGGGTGGCTGCTGAGGCATTTGTTCACCCAGGTGTGAAAATTGGCAAGGGATGTGTAGTAGGAGCAAGGTCCGTGGTAACTAAGGATATGCCCGAATGGATGGTATGTGCGGGACATCCCTGTAAACCTATTAAACCAAGGGATCTTGCTTTTAAGAAGGATCTGTCAACTTTTAACTAGTGTGGATTTATGAAGATTATATTTTTTCAGCAAAAAAGAGAGCTTTATTATAGTGTTCATATACTTTTCAATATCATCAGGCAACACTTACCGGAGTCTATAAAATCAAAGGTGTTATATTTTTCCCCAAACGGATTAACAACGCTTAAAAAAATTCAGAATTTACAATCTGTTTCTACTCAGGAGGAAAGTGATATCAATCATATTGTTGAGGAGGTGAATTATGCGGCATTGTTTATGTCCAGGGAGAAGACAATCCTCACCATTCATGATGTGATGAGGTTTTATGATAGTAAGGGCTTACAGAAATTCATTTTCTTGTGGCTGTGGCTAAAACTCCCCATCGCAAGGGCAGGTGTTATAACTGCAGTTTCTCATACAACCCGCAACGAAATTCTTAAGTATGTAAATTGCCCTCCCGATAAAATCCGTGTTATTTACAACTGTATCTCTCCCGATTATAGACCAGTGGCAAAATTGTTTAATAAAGAAAAGCCCGTACTGCTACAAGTAGGGGTAAAGGCAAGTAAGAACCTTAACCGCGTTATACAGGCAATAGAAGGCATATCCTGTAAGTTAGCGATCGTAGGAAAGCCTTCACCAGCAACTATGGCGCTGTTGAAAAAGCATAATATAGATTTCACCTGGAAGGTGGATCTTTCACCGGAGGAGATGATTCAGCAGTATATAGATTGCGATGTATTAGTGTTTGCCTCCTTGTACGAGGGGTTTGGTGTTCCTATAGTAGAAGCCAATACGGTTGAACGTGTAGTTGTAACAAGTAATTGTTCTGCTATGGCCGAAGTGGCAGGTAATGCAGCCTGCCTGGTAGACCCTTTGGATATAGCTTCTATACGAGCCGGTATATTAAAGGTGATTAATGAGGATGCATACAGAGATCAGTTAATAGAAGCAGGTAAGATAAACAGGAAAAGGTTTGATGTGCAGACAATTACTGACCAGTACGTGCAATTATATGAAGAAGTTTACGTTAAAAATAATAAGAGGAAAAAAGCAGTAGAGCCTGCAAGTGTTTAGTTTATTAGTTAATCAATAAATTTTACCCCTGTTTTATCCAGAGAATTACTAATTGTCTTTATTACCTATGCCACTTGACCTCACCATTGCACTCCCTGTAAGAAATGAAGAACGGAATCTGCCTGGGTGTCTAACTGCTATTGGCAGGGATATTGCGAGCCACATTGTGGTGATTGATTCTGGGAGCAGTGATAAAACCCAGAACATAGCCAGGGAATTTGGTGCCGACGTAGTAAACTTTGAATGGGACGGAAAATTTCCTAAGAAGCGCAATTGGTTCCTCAGAAATTATCCACTTAAAACTAAATGGATCTTATTCCTGGATGCTGACGAGTATCTGACCGACGCTTTCAAAAATGAATTGAGGGAGTGCCTGCAAAAAGATGATAAGGTTGGGTATTGGCTAAGCTATACAACATACTTCCTTGGTAAACAATTAAAAGGCGGGTATCCCTTACGTAAGCCTGCATTATTTAAGGTGGGCGCGGGCGAATACGAACGTATAGATGAAGACAAGTGGAGTAAGCTTGATATGGAAGTGCATGAGCATCCTATTCTATCAGGTTCGCTAGGCGTTATTAAAAGTAAAATCGATCACCAGGATTTTCGGGGCGTATCCCACTACGTTACTAAACATGAAGAATATGCCTCGTGGGAAGCGAGCCGCTTTCTGAAAACAATCGATACGCCTGGTATAACAGCAAACTGGACCTGGAAGCAACGCTTAAAATACAGGTTGATGCGCAGCATATTAATTGGACCGGCATATTTCTGCGGAAGTTTTTTTCTTTTGGGCGGATTTAGAGATGGAGCAAGGGGTTGGGCCTTTGCTACTTTGAAAATGTCCTACTTTACGCAGGTATACTGCAAACTTTCCAGCACATTGGGATCCTAAGCTTAGAATTCCACGTGGACAAGTTGTCGCG
>JADMIO011020007.1_pt1 | contig 53864 bp, 41 predicted proteins | sample 8958161 | NCBI WGS metagenome assembly JADMIO01 (sample SAMN16585339, study PRJNA669376) | soil metagenome | isolation source: Crop rotation soil | place: USA: Cullars Rotation, Alabama | collected 2011
GTCCGGGCCGCACGCCTCGCGAAGTCGTGACGCGCCGGGACGCGAGAGGCGGCTATGCGAACGTCTCGAGATGCTTGTAGTCATGCTAATCTCCCGAGCTCGTTCCGCGACATCACAGAATGAAGCCGCGACTGTGCCGACAGTCCAGTTGGGTTCAGACCACGAAGCCGACAGCAGGTGCGCCCACCAGGCAACGGAGCCGCGACGCATCAACAATGCCTACACACATGACTGTCGATCGATGCCGGCTCGGTCCGTCTCGGAACGGCTCTTCCGGACCGAGCGTTCTCATTCGAAGCCTTGGTAGTATATACGGTATTCCTTCGCCCACAGTCCGGTGGCGTACATAGCTATCCAAGATGACAAGAATTTCCGTGGAATTCGGAGGGAATTTACCCTCAGGAAATCGCGCGGCGTGGGGGCGCACGAAGCACAAATGTGCCCGACAGAAATAGGAGAAACCTCCGTTGCCCCGGCAGTAATTGAATGCGTATTCTTGGGTGCGACGGGGTCAATAATTCGCCAGTGAAAAGTACGGAAGCGCTCGCGTCCCGGCAACTTCGGGGGCCGGTAATTCGCCAGCCAAATCGCGGATGCGCTCGCGTCCCGGCGACTCCGCGGAGTCGACGAGGGAAATTCGCGCAGCTTCTCTCCACGCCGGGATCGCGACGCGTGGCCGGGCAGAGCCTGTATTGCATGGAAGGAGTTGCTCCGTGGGTCATCCAAGGATCGCTGAAGCAGCGGAACGGCGAAAGGACCCGCGAATATGCGTCCCGTTCCTGGCGACCATTCGGGGCGTCGACATGGAGGGCTCCCCGGTAAGAGCCGACACGGTGCTCGACAACATCTGCGCCGGGGGACTCTATTTTCGGCTGATGAAGCGCGTGGCGGTCGGCGAGCGGCTGATCGTCGTATTCAAGCTCTCCTTCAACGGCCTCGCGCACGAGGGGCCTCAAGTCGAAGTCGCGGGCGACGTGCTTCGTACCGACAGACAAGAGGGCGGGGCCTGGGGGACCGCGGTCCGGATCGTCACCGTGCGGTTCCACTGACGAGGCGGGATCCGGCGCGCCGCGGCGTTCGATTCTGGGGACCCCCACCCGGCACAATAGTGCCTCCCTCTCCCGGCGAACCGTGCGCCCGAAACGCTCGAAAATTGGGCGATTTCGCCCACGGAAATACTCGCGCCCAGTACGATGCGGCGGCCGGTCGTCTGCCCTATCGTGATCAGTTGTGAGTGGTCGGCGGTCGGTTTCGTACCCAAGGCACGCGCTCCAGTTGAAGCAGCCGTCGTGGGGACGGAACTGACCACTGACCGCTGATTACTGACAACTGACCCGGAGTCGACATGGATACGATACAAGTGCCCTTTCTTCGTCCTTTCATCGGCGAGCCGGAGATCGACGAGATGGTCGCCGTGCTTCGCTCGGGGTGGCTCACGACCGGCCCGAGGGTCACGCGGTTCGAGCGGGAGTTCGCGACCGCGGTGCGGGGCGCGCACGCGATCGCCGTGAACTCATGCACCGCGGCGCTCCACCTCGCCGTCGATGCACTCGGACTTCGGGCCGGAGACGCCGTCCTCGTCCCGACCATGACGTTCGCGGCGACGGCCGAGGTCGTCCGGTATCAGGGAGCCGTTCCGGTCCTCGTCGACTGCGATCCGACGACCACGAACATGGATCTCGAGGACGCGGCCCGAAAGCTCGAGGCCTGCGAAGCCAGACCCGTCGGCATGATCCCTGTCCACGTCGGCGGGCTCATGATGGACATGAGCGCGGTACGGCGATTCGCCGACGAGCACGGACTCTGGGTGATCGAGGACGCCGCCCATGCCTTCCCCGCGGCCTGGCGACCCGACGCGAACTCGCCGTGGCAGTTCTGCGGCGAAGACTCGTCCGCGGTCACCTGCTACTCGTTCTACGCCAACAAGACCATCACCGTGGGCGAGGGCGGGATGGCGGTCACCGGCGACGCGGGGCTCGCGGAACGCATGCGCCTGATGTCGCTCCACGGCCTGTCGCGCGACGCGTGGGCCCGATACTCCGGTGGGAACGCGTGGGACTACCGGATCGTCGCGCCGGGCTACAAGTACAACCTCACGGACATCGCGGCGGCGATCGGCATCCACCAGCTCGCGAAGGCCGAATGGATGCGCGTCGAGCGCGAGACGATCGCGAGCCGTTACCGCGACGCGCTCCGCGACGTCGAGGAGATCGAGCTGCCGCATGACCACGCCGACCGCATTCACGCCTGGCACCTCTTCCCGATACGGCTCCGGCTCGAACGCCTGACCGTCGACCGGGACGAGTTTCTCGGCACGCTGAAGGCCGAGGGCGTCGGCTGCTCGGTTCACTGGCGCCCGCTCCACCTCCACCCTTACTACGAGGAGACTTTCGGGTGGGCGGCGCACGACTTCCCGGTGGCCAGCGCCGTGTGGAGAACTCTGATCAGCCTTCCCATCTTTCCGGGCATGCGCGACGAAGAGTTCGAGCACGTCGTCGAGACGGTCAAGGCGGTCTGCGCCTGCTACGCGCACGCCCCGACGATCGCGCGGCCGGCGATGGCTTCGGCCGAGGCGCGATGACGCCGCCGGCCCCGAGGTCCGGCCTGCCCAGGTGGGTGGAGGCGCCGGCGGCGCTCGCCGTCCTCGTCGCGGTCTCGCCCCTGCTCGCCGCGCTCGCCGCCCTCGTGCGCGCGACCTCGCGCGGCCCCGCCCTCTTCCGTCAGGTGCGCGTCGGGCTCGAGGGGCGTCCCTTCGTGCTCTGCAAGCTCCGGACGATGCGCGTCCAGGAGAGCGGGCCGCAGGTCACCGCCGGAGACGACGAGCGGATGACGGCGGTGGGACGATTCCTGCGGCGGTCCAAGCTCGACGAGCTGCCCGAGCTCTGGAACGTGGTCCGAGGCGACATGTCGCTCGTGGGGCCGCGACCGGAGGTGCCTCGCTACGTCGACCTGACCGACCCGAGGTGGCGGTCGGTCTTGCGGTCGAGGCCCGGCCTGACGGACCCCGTCACGCTCTCGCTGCGCAACGAGGAGGCCCTCCTCGCCCGCGTCGAGGGCGACCGCGAGGACTACTACCTCCGAACGCTCCAGCCCTTCAAGCTCGAAGGCTACCTCGCCTACGCCGAGCGTCGCACCGCTCGCAGCGACCTCGCGGTGCTCGCGCGGACGATGGCCGTCGTCGCGTTCGCGCGCCTCGCGCCGGCGCCCCGCGCGGAGAATCTCCGCGGGTGAAGGGCCGGCACAAATGTCCCAGCCCGGGGGGAGGAATTTCCCACCCGGCCCGACGCAAAATTAGGAGAAATCTCCCAGGAAAAACCGCCCGTTCCGACGATGTAGTCTAGCGGCTTGAAAATCTATTATTTCCGCGTCGTTCGACCACTGTGCGGCGAAGGTTCGACGCCACCGGACAGGCGTACCGCCTCGGCGCGAGGCTTCCCTTTGCGTATCGGCGTCGGCGCCGCCACCGGACGACGTGGACGCACCGGCGGAGGTGTGTCGTGAAGTTCGACATGAACGAGGCCAGACAGACTCACCACGTTCGCAAGACCGCGCTCGCCCTCGGCCGCACCGGGCGGCAGTTCCGGGACCGGGTGAGGGCGATGAAGGCCTTCGAGACCGGCGACCGGCCGCTGGCGGGCGTCTTCGCCCGCGAGCATGAAGAGTCGCTCGCCGTAAGGAGCGGGACCGTGCTCAACCTCGGGGCCCCGAACCATCTGCGCGAAGCGCGCCGCGCGCCGATTGCGACCGCCGACGCAGGCCGGGTCGCCGTAGGACGACTATGCGCCAAGGAAACCTGAGAAATATGCTCGGCGCCGTGGGCCTCGCCCTCTGCGCCTCGGGGTACGCGGTCGCCGCGCACCCCCAACAGCCCGCGGATTCCAGTCCCGCGCCTGCCGCCCCCGTGCCCCCGGCAACCGCCGCGAACGCCACAACCGGCGCGCCCGCCACAACAGTCGTCGACGAGGCGTACAGGCTCGGGGTCGGCGACGTCCTCGACATCCTCGTCTCGAGGCAACCGGACTACTCGATAAGCGGCGTCCGCGTCGGCAACGACGGGACGATCCGGATCGCGCGTGACGACGAGGAGCTGGTCGCCGCCTGCAGGACGATCCGCGACGTCGCGGACGAGATCAAGTCTCGCTACAAACGCTACCTTCGAAACCCGTACGTGTACGTCTCCGTCAAGGAGTTCAACTCGCAGCCGGTGGCGATCATCGGGGCCGTGACCACGCCCGGCCAGTTCCGACTGCAGCGCCCGGTCAGGCTGCTCGAGCTGCTGACACTCGCGAACGGACCGAGCTCGCTCGCGGGCCGAACGATACAGATCGTGCGGTCTCCGACCGGCGCCCCGTGCCCGGCCGCGGGCGACGTGCCCGACGCGGGCGGCGCCGACCCCGTCCTGATCTTCGACCTCGAGGCGACCCTCAGGGCCGACGACGCGGCGAACCCCTTTCTCTTCCAGGGCGACGTCGTCCGCCTGCCGGAGGCCGGCCGCGCGTACGTGGTCGGGAGCGTGAAAGCGCCGAGGGAGATCACTCTGAAGGGCCCCGTCACGTTGACCGAGGCGATCGCCGCCGCCGGCGGCGTGGCCGAAGACGCGAGCAGCAAGAAGATCAGAATCCTGCGGCGCTCGCCCGAATCGACCGATCGCGTGGAGATCACGGCCAATCTCGACGCGATCTCGCGGCGGCAGGCGAGCGACGTCCCGCTTCTCGCCGACGACATCGTCGACGTTCCCGGGCCGTCGGGCGGGAAGAAATTTTGGGGCGCTTTAACGAAAGTGCTCATCCCAGCGACGGTCCAGTACCCCGTGCGGGTCATTCGGTGAGGACCATGCCCCCAGAGAGCAGAGAGGTTATGAGGAACGAGGATGCGATGGTCCACTTCGAGGGCGACCCGCGCGACTCCGGGCTCGTCTTCGATTCGAGCGGCCACCCGGCACAGTACGGCTACGCCGCCGCGGCTCGAAAGGTGCGCATCAGCAGGTACGTGCGCGCGGTTCGGCGGTACATATGGCTCATCGTCCTGTTCGCCCTCGTCACGACGCTCCTGACCATCGTCTTCGAGGCGCAGCAGCCGGAATACTACCGGTCCACCGCGCGGATAGAGATCAACCCCGACACGAGCCCGGCGCTCGCGGGCGGGAAGGGAGGGTCGACGAATCTCGCGGCCTACTACGACCCGCTCTACTTCAGCTCCCAGCTCCAGATCATCGAGGGCCCGGGGCTCCTGCGCCGCGTGGCGCGGAACCTGGACCTCGAGCACGACCGCTCGTTCCTCGACCCGTTCCACGGCCCCAAGCCCTCCATGTGGGAGAACGTGAGCCGGATGTTCGGCCTGAGTCGTTACACCGGCCGCGGCGCGTCGGCCCAGTCGCGGGAGGCGCCCGCCGAGCAGGCGCATCAGTTCGGGGGCGACATCGTCGACCAGAAGGAGATCGAGCGACTCACGCCGTACGTCTCCGCGCTGCGCTCGGGCCTGACGATCACTCCGGTCAAGGAGAAGCGACTCTCCTTCAAGGAGACGCGCCTCGTCGACATCACGTTCACGCACTACGACCGAGACGTCGCCGCGAAGATCGCGAACGCGGTCGCCGACACGTATCTCGCGATCAACCTGGAGAAGAAGACCCGCAACAGCGTGACCACGGGGAACTTCCTTCAGAGGCGCGTCGAGGAGCTGCAGCAGGAGATACGGGCGGGCGAGGAGCGGCTCGTGGACTACGCCCGGAACAGCCAGATCGTGTCGCTCGACGCCAACCAGAACACGGTCATCCAGAGGCTCGCCGATCTCAACTCGAAGCTCGCGCAGGCGGAGAACGACCGCATCACGGCCGAGGCGATCTACCGCTCGTCGGGCGACCCCGCCGCCGCGGCGGCCGAGGTCGACCGGAACGACGCTCGCGCCGTGGCGCTCGAGTCGCGGCTGAACGAGCTGAGGCAGCGGCGCGAGCAACTCATGGTCGAGTTCACGGAGAACGCGCCCGAGGTCGTCGAAGTGGATCGGCAGATAAGCCTGGTGACCGGGACCCTCGCGGAGACGCGGAAGCGGGCGGCCGGCGACATCGCGACCGGGCTCCTGACGAAGTTCCGCGAGGCCGCGGCCCGCGAGCAGCAGCTGCGGCGCTCCTTCGAGGCGCAGCGCGACGAAGTGCTCGCCCAGAACGAGGCCTCGATCAACTACCGCATCATTCAGCAGGAGGTCGACACGAACAAATCGCTCCTGGAGGGGTTGCTGCAGCGGTCGCGCGAGAACGACGTGATCTTGAGCGGCACGCCCAACAACGTGCTGCTCGTCGACCGCGCCCTGACGCCGCGGTCGCCCGCGGGTCCCGAGCGGCTCCAGTACGTCGCCCTGGCCTTTCTCGCCGCGCTCGCGGCGGGGGTGGGGTTCGCCGTGCTTCGAGGCCGCTCGGACGACTCGCTCCGGACGCCCGAGGACGTCGAGGTCGGACTCCTCATGCCCGTGCTCTCCGAGATTCCCTCGGCGACCCCTCCGCGCTCGCTGATTCCGGCCATGCTGCGGCGCGCGCCCGAGCCGGTTCCGCTCGCGACCGACGCGAGGCGACACCCCGCGGCGAAGGAGGCGTACCTCCACCTTCGCACGAACGTGCTCACGGCGGGGCTGGCCCAGTCCCCGGCGGTGATCCTGGTCACCTCCGGAAAGCCCTCCGAGGGGAAGACGACGACGGCGGTCAACCTGGCGAAGGTCCTCGCGGAGACGGGGGAGCGGGTCCTCCTGGTCGACGCCGACCTGAGGAACCCGTCGCTCAACGACGTCTTCGGAATCGAGAACCACGTCGGGCTCTCGAACCTGCTCGCCGAGGGCGCTCCGACGGCGATCAAGGACGCCCTCCGTTACGACGAGGGCAACCGCCTCTACGTGATTCCCGCCGGCCAGCCGACCGTGAATCCGGCGACGCTGCTGTGCTCGAGCCGCATGCGCGAGCTGCTGGCCTTTCTCAAGGAGCACTTCGCGTACGTGGTCGTCGACTCGCCGCCCGCGCTGCTCTTCACGGACGCGTCGGTCCTCGCGACGCTCGCCGACGCCGTCTTGCTGGTGGTTCGGAGCGGCCGGAGCTCGCAGGAAGTCGCCGCCCGGACGCGCAAGATGCTCCAGGATCGGGGCGCCCCGCTCTTCGGCGTCGTGCTCAACGACGCGGTGCGCCCGAAGGGCATTTACGGCTACGGCTACGAGGGCCGCGACGCCTCCCTGGAGCCCCAACCGTGAGCGCCGTCGGACGAGCACACGCCATCGACCACGACGCGGAGCTGCCGGCGATCCGGCTCGAGCCGTCGACTCGCCGGGTCTCGCTCGGGCTGCGGGAGCTCTACGAGTACCGCGAGCTGTTGTACTTCCTCGTGTGGCGGGACGTGAAGGTGCGCTACAAGCAGACCGCGCTCGGCGCGGCGTGGGCGGTCATCCAGCCCGTGATGACGATGCTCGTCTTCAGCCTCTTCTTCGGGAAGCTCGGCCGGATGCCGTCGGACGGGATCCCGTACCCGATCTTCAGCTTCTGCGCGCTGGTCCCGTGGACGTTCTTCGCGAGCGGCCTGAGCCAGGGCGCGAACAGCCTCGTCGGCAGCGCGAACCTCGTCAAGAAGATTTACTTCCCCCGGCTCGCGATCCCGCTCGCGACCGTCCTGGCGGGCCTCGTCGACTTCGCGGTCGCGTTCTCGGTGCTCGTCCTGATGATGCTCGGCTACGGGATCGGCCTCACGGCGAAGGTCCTGTGGCTGCCGGTGTTCCTGCTGCTCGCGGTCGTCACGTCGGTCGGCGTGTCGACGTGGCTGTCGGCGCTCAACGTGCAGTACCGCGACGTCCGCTACGTCGTGCCGTTCCTCACGCAGCTGTGGCTCTTCGCGACGCCGATCGCGTACCCGAGCAGCCTTCTCGGCGAGCCGTGGCGCACCGTGTACGCGCTGAACCCGATGGTCGGCGTCGTCGAGGGTTTCCGGTGGGCGCTGCTCGGAACGAACACGGCGCCGGGCCCGATGGCGGGGGTGTCGGCGCTGGCGGCGGTGCTCCTCCTCGTCGCGGGCGCGTACTACTTTCGGCGCATGGAGCGCACCTTCGCGGACGTCGTCTAGGCGCCGTCCGAAACGAGAGATCTGGATCAAACCACATGAGATTGGAACGTGAGCCCACGGTACCGGTCGCTATCGCTCCCGGTACCGTCCCGCTTGGAGTCCTTCTGAGGAGGCGAGGCCATGAGTAGAGCGTCGAGACGGGTCGACCCCGACGACATCCGCGCCCGCGTCGTGTCGCACCTCCGCGAGGGCGCGAGGGTGATCGACGAGACGGCGGACGCCCTCGGATCCGAGATCCTCCTCTTCGCCTTCGCCGTGGCGGAGACTCTGCTCGCAGGGGGCAAGATCTTCCTGTGCGGCAACGGAGGAAGCGCCGCCGACGCGCAACACATCGCCGCCGAGCTCGTCGGACGCTTCAAGCTCGAGCGCGGCGCATGGCCCGCGGTCGCGCTGACGACCGACACGTCGGTGCTCACCGCCGTGGCGAACGACTACGCGTTCGCGGAGATCTTCGCGCGCCAGGTCGAAGCGCTCGGCCGCGAGGGAGACATGCTGATCGCGATCTCGACGAGCGGCTCCTCGCCGAACGTCGTGAACGCGGCGGTCGCGGCGCGCGCGTCTACGTCGTCGGACTGACGGGAGATCGGGACTCGCCGCTCTCCGCCGTCGCCGACCTCTGCCTGCGCGTGCCCTCGCGCAACACGCCCCACGTCCAGCAGACGCACCTCACAATCCTTCATGCGGTCTGCGACTACGTCGACCAGGAGTTGGGAGATCGTCACTCCTGACGGCCGGCGATCGGAGGATCGAGTGCTCACGGATCTCGTAGCCGCGTTCAGCCGCCAGCGCGTACTCGTCGTCGGGGACGTGATGCTCGACCAGTACGTGTTCGGCGAGGCGAGGCGCATTTCGCCCGAGGCCCCGGTGCCCGTCGTCGAAGAGACCTTTCGGAGGAGCGTCCCCGGGGGAGCCGCGAACGTCGCCCGAAACGTCGCGAGCGCCGGAGGGCGGGCCGTCCTGTGCGGAGTCGTCGGCGCGGACGCCGAGGGCGCCTGCCTCGTCGAGGCCCTCGCCGCGGACGGCGTCGACACGAGCGGCGTCGTGCGCGCCGAGGGGCGCCCGACGACGAGCAAGGTCCGCGTCGTCGCGGGCGGGCAGCAGGTCGTCAGGGTCGACTCCGAGTGCCGCGCGCCGCTCGACCGCGCCGTCGAAGGCGAGCTGCTCGGGCGGGTCGCGGCCCTGACGGAGGCCGCCGACGTCTGCGTCCTGTCGGACTACGCGAAGGGGGTCGTGTCGGCGCGGGTCGCGAGGCGCACGATCCTCGCCGCCCGCTGCTCGAGGCGGCGCGTCCTCGTCGACCCGAAGGGAGCCGACTTCTCGAGGTACCGCGGCGCCAGCCTCGTCACGCCGAACGTCCGCGAGCTCGAGCGGGCGCTCGGACGCGAGGAGAGCGGCCCGGACGACCTCTGCCGAATGGCCGCGGACCTGCGCGAGGCGCTCGGCGTCCCCGCGCTCCTCGTCACGCGCGGCGCGGACGGGATGTCCCTCTTCCCGGACGGCGGCGCCGCGCTCCACATTCCCGCCCTCACCCGACACGTGTACGACGTCACGGGAGCCGGCGACACGGTGATAGCGATCCTCGCCCTCGCGCTCGCGGCGGGCGCCGACCTCGCGAGCGCGGCGAGGGTCGCGAACGCGGCGGCGGGCGTCGTCGTCGCCGAGGTAGGCACGGCATGCGTCAGGCCCGCGGACCTCCGCGCGGCCCTCGGCGAGGAGGTCGAGGCGCCCAGGCGCGCGCGCGCCGCGGTCTGACGGGCGCGAGCACATCGGAACCAAACCATGGCACACACGGCGATACGAGCGGTCGATCTCGGAAAGCAGTATCGGGTCGACCGTCCCAAGGAAAAGTACAAGACGTTCAGGGAGACGCTGACCAGGGCCGCGCTCTCGCCCGCGCGCGCGCTCGGCGGCCTCATCGGCGCGGGACGTCGCGACGCCGACCCGTTCTGGGCGCTCTCCGGGGTGTCCTTCGACGTGACGCGGGGCGAAGCGGTGGGAGTCATAGGGCGCAACGGGGCCGGCAAGAGCACCCTGCTCAAAGTGCTCTCTCGCATAACCGAGCCGAGCGCGGGCTACGTCGACCTGCACGGCCGCGTCGCCAGCCTCCTCGAAGTCGGCACGGGATTCCATCCCGAGCTGACCGGGCGCGAGAACGTCTACCTGAACGGCGCGATCCTCGGCATGAAGCGGGCCGAGATCGCGCGCAAGTTCGACGAGATCATCGCGTTCGCCGAGGTCGACGACTTCGTCGACACGCCCGTCAAACACTACTCGAGCGGCATGTACCTCAGGCTCGCGTTCGCGGTGGCCGCCCACCTCGAGCCCGAGATCCTACTCGTCGACGAAGTGCTCGCCGTCGGCGACGCCGCCTTCCAGCGCAAGTGCCTCGGGAAGATGGAGGGCGTCGCGCGCGAGGGCCGGACGATCCTCTTCGTCAGCCACAATATGGGCGCGATGAGCGCGCTCTGCTCCCGCGGCATCTTCCTCGACCGCGGACGCGTGGTCTCCGCCGGTCCGATGCAGTCCCTCATCGCCGAGTACCTCGCTTCCGTCCAGGAGGTGGCCGCCTCGCCGATCGCCGATCGCACCGACCGCGGGGGCGACGGCGGCGCGCGCGTGACCGAGATCGCGATGACCGACGCGCGGGGGACGCCGCTCGGCGAGCTCATCTCCGGGCAAGAGTGCGTCCTCGTGATCGGGTACGGCGCCTCGCGCCCGCTCAGCAGGCCGGTCTTCAAGGGGACGATCTACAACAGCGTCGGCCAGCCGCTCCTTCCCATGAACAGCGGCCTCGTCAACGCGCCCTTCGGGGGGCTGCCCGGGCGGGGGTTCGTCGCGTGCCGCCTGCAGCGGCTCCCGCTCTCGAAGGGGAGGTACTGGATGAACGTCTCGATCGAGGACGGGCCGAACCTGCTCGACCACGTGGCGGGTGCCTACTCGTTCGTGGTCGAGCGCGGCGATTTCTACGGGACGGGGCGGAACGTCGACGGACTTCGCGACGTCTGCCTCGTCGAGCAGCAGTGGTTCGCGGGCGACGAGTCCTTCCGAGGGACGGAATCGGACGTCGCGCGGATTCGCCGGACCGGGGCGGGCGCGCCCGAGGAGATGCGATGACGTACGAGTTCCCGACTTTCTACGTGAATTCCTATCCCCGCTCGGGCAACACCTGGGTCCGGAAGATGCTCGTCGACCTCCTGAACCCTCGGCTCCTCGACGCGAACCCGATCTTCGCGAAGCGATTCCGGTTCCTCGACCGCGCGCGTTTCGAGCACGCCGACTACGCGGCGATGGGCGCGTCGGGCGGCTACATGATCAAGAGCCATCTGACGCACTCGCACTGCCGGGGCGGGCTGCCGATCCTCTACCTCGTTCGCGACGGCAGGGACAGCCTCTTCTCCTACTACAACTACAGCCTCAAGCACAGGGGTTACACCGAGACGTGGCCGAGCTTCTTCGAGCGCTACGTCGTCTCGCGCGACATGCGCACGTTCCGGGAGCGATACCTCGCGGAGCACATGGGCGACTGGAGCGAGAACTGCCTCTCGTACCTGAACAAGCCGAACGTGCTGGTCGTCCGGTACGAAGACCTGTTGCGGGACACGGCCGAAAGCCTCCGGTCGATCCTGGACTGGCTCGGGTGCCGGCCCCACGTCAGGGACGAAGCCCTGCGCGCCGTGATCGACAGGCACGAGCTCGACATCGAGAGGAAAAGGCAGAGGGACCATCGCCCGCGCGGAAGCGCCGGCGTGTGGCAGCGGACGTTCACCGTCGATCAGACGCGCGAGTTCGAGGCGCGCCATAAGACGGTGCTGTCCATGCTCGGCTACGAGGTCCAGTCGAAGGCGCGTACCGCCGGGAGCGTAGGGTACTGACCATGCGGCGACTCAACATCCTCTTCTCGACCACGCGTCAGTGGAACTGCGGCGACGAGTTCATCCTCTTCGGCGTGCGAAGGCTCCTCGACGACCTCGGCGTGTCCTACAACGCGATACTCTACAACCGCCACCCGAGCATCAACCCCCGCCGCTTCACGAGGAAGCGCCCGTGGTCGCGGAGCGAGCCCCTCCCCGACCTCGACAACTCGTTCTTCCTCGACGACGTCGGCCTCGTCGACTACGCGATCTTCGCGGGCTCGCCGGAGTGGTTCGGCGGGCCGCGGGTGACGCCGCTCCTGCGGTTCCTTCTCGCGAACCGCATTCGGTGCGCGTTTCTCGGCGTGGGCGTCCACCGGCCCCACGCCTTCGGCGAGGAGCTGCGGAGGGTCATGGGCGAGCTCTGCGACCTCGTCACCGCCCGAGACCCGGTGTGCTTCGACCTCGTCAGGGAGTTCCCGAACGCCTACTACGAGGTGTGTCCGGCGCTCTTCAGCGCGCCGCGCGGGCGGCAGCGCTCGTCGACGCGGCGCGTCGGCGTGGTCATCCAGGCGTCGAAGACCGCGCACCACTCCCTTCCGGGGAGCGTTCTCGAGCGGACGCTCGAGCGATTCGAGCGCCTCGAGTCCGCCTTCCCGACGACCTACATCGCGCACTACATCGACGACCTCAAGCTCGCGCAGTCGCTCGGCAAGGACGTCCTCTACTCCGCCTACGCGGAGGACTACGCCGCGCTCTTCGACCGCTTCGACGTCGTCCTGTCGACGCGGATTCACGGGTGCGGCATCGCCGCCTCGCTCGCCATCCCGAACGTCCTGATACCGCACGACGGGCGGTACCAGACGGCCCTCAAGTTCGGGTCGTCCGTCGCCGAGCCCGACGGCGACCTCGCCGAGATCGTCGACGCGATGGACGTGCGGGCGAAGTCGTCCGAGTTGATCGCGCACAGAGCGGCGTGCCAGGTCGCGTACGGCGACCTGATGACGCGCCACATGAGCATTCTTCAGTAGGTGATCGCCCCATGAACCCGTCCCTCGTCAGCGTCGTCGTGCCGTTCCAGAATCACCGCGCCTACGTCGCGCCCGCGGTCGAGAGGCTCCTCGCCCAGCCGTACGAGGAGGTCGAAGTGCTGCTGGTCGACAACGACTCGACCGACGGCTCGGGCGAGATCGCCGCCGGTCTGGCGAACCGCCACCCGGGCCGGGTCCGCCATCTCTTCGAGCCGACGCGGGGGATTCCGAACGCCCGCAACAGGGGGCTCGCGGCAGCGCGCGGGGTCTACGTTTCGTTCCTCGACGTCGACGACGAGTTCGCCCCCACGAAGCTCGTCGACCAGGCGCCGATCCTCGACGCGCGCCCGGACGTCGCGATGGTCTACGGCCTGACGCGAAGGGTCTACCTCGCCCGCGCCAGGAGCGTCGTCCAGGCGGCGGGCAGCGCCCGGTCCGGCGTCAACGAGCCGCCGGACCTCGCGACCGACTGGTTGCGGGTCTTCTACCACCTGCCGCAGACGGGCGCCACGCTCGTCCGCACGGCCGTCGCGCGCCGGGTCGGCGGCTTCGCCGAGATGCTCCGCCTGGGCAACGACGACGTCGCGTTCCACCTCAAGCTGGCGTTCGAGCACCGGATCTGGTTCGAGCCCAAGGAGGCCGTGATCTACTACCGTCACGGCGATTCGGAGGGCGCCAGGCTCAACCGCGACCGCGGCGCGATCGAGCGCTACTTCGACGCGTACCGCTCCTGGGTCCTTCCGTACGCGGCGGTGTTCGCCGAGCGGACGGGGGACCGTCGTCCGCTCTACTGGGCGGAGCGCTCGCTCGTCGGCTGTCTGGCGCGCGTCGCGCGGGCGCGGGCCGACGGGCCGGGACCCGAGTACCGACACCTCCTCCGCGCGCTGTTGTCGGAGGAGCGCGCGGGCGGGCGCCTCGAGGCTCGGCGGTTCCGCGCCGCGGTCGAGCTCAACGCATGGCTCCCCGCCCGCTACGCGTCGCTCGCGTCGCGCGGGCTCTTCAGAACGCTCGCGGCGATCCTGTCCGAGCCCGAATCCCCCTCGCTCCGGCGAGGCGGCAGGGAGATCGATGAAAACGGCATCCGCCAGATCGGTTGAGGCGCTGCGCTCGCCCCGCCGCCTCGCGAAGTCGCTGCGCTGTCGCGCGGAGCGACTGCTCTACCCTCGGTACAAGAGGCCGCTCGTGGTCCTGTTCCGCTACACGCGCGCGCTCGGCGACAACCTGATGCTCACGACGGTGGCCAGGGAGGTGCGCAAGAGGAACCCCGACGCGATCATTCACGTGATCACGGGCCTGCCCGCCGTCTTCGACCGGAACCCGGACGTGACGTTCGTGAGCGCCGAGCCCGACCGCCACGTGCCGCAGATCGGGCGCTACCTGATGCGGTACGAGCACCGATTCCCGTGGACGCAGCACCTGCTGCGCTACTGCGTCGAGTGCGTCGACATCCGCGACGAGATCGAGCTCAAGCCGTACATCTACCCCTCCGAGGCCGACCGGGAGCACGCGCGGCGCCTGGTGGAGCGGCTCGGGGCGCCGCCGATCCTGGTCACGCGGGCCGCCGGGCCGCGAACGGACAAGAAGAACTGGCCGGGCTGGAGCGAGACGATCCCGCGGCTCTGCGAGCTCGCGCCGGTGCTCGACGTCGGCGGCGCGTCGTCTCCGCCCGCGGGCGTCGAGCACCCGCGCTTTCACGACCTCCTCGGGGCGACCACCGTGCACCAGCTCGCGGCGATCATGGAGCTCTCCTCGCTGCTCGTCGCGCCGGTGACGGGCGTCGTCCACCTCGCCGCGGCGAGCGGCCTGCCGGCGCTGACGATCGTCGGCGGCAGCGAGCCCGCCGTCGCGACCCAGTACCCGGGCTGCCGTTCGCTCGTCCGCCGCCCCCCGTGCGCCGACTGCTACGAACAGGGGCCGTGCGTCCGCGCGCTCGACTGCATGCGCGAGATCGCGCCGGACGACGTCGCCCGACTCGCCGCCCGCATGCTCGCCGAGGAGGGGCGCACTCGATGAGCCGCGCGCGCGTCCTCTACACGATCAACAACCTCGCGACGGCGGGCATGAAGCACGTCGTGGCCGACCTCGTGAGCGGAATCGACCGAAGCCTCTTCGAGCCGCTCGTCGGGGTCGGGTGCAGGACGGGCTCCGCGCTCGAGAGCGAGCTCGAACGAAGGTGCGAGGTGCTCGAGATCCCGGCGAAGACGCCGCGGCTTCCGCGGCGCCACTTCCTCGCGCGCCTGCGCGAGACCGCCGACCGACTGCGCGACGTCGCGGACATCGCCCACTCGTTCGACTACGCGTCCGACTGGACCGAGGGCCTGGCCATGCGGATGGCGGGCGTCCCGTGGATAGCGGAGAAGACGAACCTCAGTTGGGACGGCCGGCGGTGGTGGCTGCGGAGCTGCCTCGCGCGGAGGATCGTCTGCCTCTCCACCGCTCAGCAGCGCGTCATGCGCGCCTGGCGCGCGAAGACCGTGCTGGTCCCGACCGGCGTCGACGTCCAGCGGTTCGCCGACGCCGCGCCCGTCGAGCGCGGCGCGCTGAGCGCCGAGGCGGACGACGTGCTCCTCGCGTGCGTCGCTCACCTGGTTCCCGTCAAAGGGCACGTGGAACTGCTGCGCGCGATGGCGGCGGTGGCCGAGGACCTTCCTCGCCTGAGGCTCGTTCTCGTGGGCGAGGGGTCCGTCGCGCACACCAACCGGCTCCGGCGGCTCGCGGACGACATCGGGAACGGCGACCGGGTCCTCTTCCTGGGCGCGCGACGCAACGTCGCGTCCGTGCTGAAGGCATGCGACGGGAAGGTGCTCGCGACCCGCGACGAAGGGCGCCGCGAGGCGTTCGGCGCGGCGCTCGTCGAGGCGATGGCGGCTGGCCTTCCCGTGATCGCGACCCGGAGCGGCGGGCCCGAAGACATCGTCGTCCCCGGCGAGACGGGGTGGCTCGTCGACGCCTCCGGGTGGGAGCCACTCGCCCTGGCGCTGCGCGAATTCTACGCGGACGCTGATCGACGCGCCCTCTACGGAATCAACGGCCAGAAGCGGGCGCGAAGCTTGTACGGCAGGGATCTGATGACGCGGCGCTACGAGGACCTCTACGCCTCCGTGCTCGGATTGAACCGCGCGGCGAGTCGCTGAGTCCTATACCGGTGGAGGAATCGTAATGGTCTTTAGTCCCGCAGGGACGACAGAAAGTAGCGCGGCGCGTCAGCGCCGGGTAGCGCGACGCCCAAATGCGAGTCCCGTAGGGACGACCGAAGGCACTCGACCGCGCGGGGCTCGGCCGTCCCTACGGGACTCGGACCCGATCTTTGCGCCGGACCCGGCACTGACGTGCCGCGCCGCCACGAATGTGGTCGACCGTCCCAACGGGACTGAAGCGGACCGATGACGATGACTTCTACGAATCCGACTTCGTCGCGAGCGGAGGCCGAACGGCCGGCGGTCGGGCTCCCGCGCGAGCGCGCGAAGCCGAGCGCCGGCGACCTGCTCCTGACCTTCGGCGAGCTCGACGGCGCCGCGCCGAGGCGGAGCGCGAACGGCGACTGCGCCGTGCTCGCTTCGGAGCGGACGTGGGCGCTCCGAGCGCAGGCGCCGTCGGGCGGCGAGCCGTGGTACCCGCTGCGCGTCGTCGACACGCCCGCGGGGCCGTGCTGGCTGCTCGGCGAACTCTACGGCGACGCGGGGCGCTCGGCGTCGGCCGCCGAAGGAGCGATCGTCGACGTCGTCACGGGCGGGTCGCGGCCCGCCGCGCTCAACGGCCACTTTCTACTCCTTCACTGGCGCGCGTCGGAGTCCCGCTGGCACTTGTGGACCGACCGGTTCGGTACACTGCACGCCTACCACGCATGCGACGGGCGTCGCGCCGCGGTCGGGACCTTCTTCCCGGCGGTCGCCGTCGCGTCGCGCCGAAGCCTCGACTGGTGGGGAATCACCGGCTTCTTCGCGCAAGGATTCTTCCCGGAGGACCGAACCTACTTCGAGGACGTGCGCGTCTGCGAGCCCGCCACGCACTACGTCTTCGACGAAGCGGGCAGACCGGTGGCGAAGGAGCGCTACTGGGCATGGCGCCACGCCCCCGAGCGCGGCCGCTCCTACGAGGACGCGCTCGCGGAGTTCGCGCGGCTCTGGTCGGCCGTGATGGACGACATGACGCGGGGCGGGCGGATCGCCGTTCCCGTCTCGGGCGGGCTCGACTCGCGAACCACGGTCGCGGCGTGCGACCCCGAGGGCGTGTGGGCGTACTCGTACGGATACACGGACGACTCGGTGGAGACCGCCATCGCGAACCGCGTCGCCCACGCTCGAAAGCTGCCGTTCCGGTCCTTCACGATCGAGCCGTACCTGTTCGACAGGCTCGACGAAGTCCTGGCGTCGGTCGAAGGGTTCGAGGACCTCACGCAGTGCCGGCAGGCGTCGGTGACGGACGAGATCCGCCGAAACGCCGACTCCGTCCTCGCCGCCCACTGGGGGGACGTGTGGATGGACACGATGGGCCTCGAAGGAAGGCCCGACGTCGACGGCGATCTCGTCCTCAACCACTCGCTCGCGAAGGTCAGGAAGCGCGGGCGGAGCTGGCTGCTCGAGCATATCTGCCGGCGCCAGCTCGGGGGAAACCCGGAGGACGTGGCGCGGGACGCCGTGCGAGACGCCCTGGCCCGGGTCGCGCACGTCGAGTGCCCCGACTTTCGCGTCAAGGCGTTCAAGACCGACTACTGGTCGTTCCGGTGGACGATGACGAGCATCCGCATGTTCCAGTCCGCCGCCTCTCCCCGCCTCCCGTTCTACGACACGCGGCTCGCGGACTTCTTCTGCGGACTGCCGTCCGCGTTCGTCCGCGAGCGGGGCCTGCAGGTCGACTACCTGAAGCGCCACGCCCCCGACCTCGCGAGAATCAAGTGGCAGCCGTACGACGCCGATCTCTACACCTACAAGTACTGGAACTCGCTGCTGCTGCCCAAGCGCGCGCTCAAGCGGGTGCGCCGCGCGGTGAGTCGGACGAAGGCGGTTCGACGCAACTGGGAGGTTCAGTTCCTGTCTCGCGCCGGGCGCGCCGGCCTCGAGCGGTGGCTGCTACGTCCCGGCCTGCGGCTTCATGCTTTCGCCTCTCCGTCGGAGATCGCGGTGCCGATCGGGAGGCTGTACGAAACGCCCGACAACCCGGGCCTCGGCTACACGGTCGGGATGCTCCTGACCTTCTCCTCGTGGTTGGAACGCCATGGCTGAAGCTCGGACGACAGCGACCGCGCGCGGGGCGCGCCCGCGTACCGAGCAGTTCCGGCTGCTCGCCGTCGGGACGTCGTGGCCTCCGGAGACCTTCATCGGGAATCTCTTCAGGGGGCTCGCCGACGCGGGCGCCGCCGTGACGATCGCGTGCGACGCCGAGCCGCGGGCGGACTGGCTTCCCCACGAGCGCGTCGACTGGCTTCGGACGCATCCGCGGAAGGGGTCGGCTTCGGCTCGAATGGCGCGGACGGCGCTGGCGACCGCGCGGGCGCTCGCCGTAGGGTGGGACGACGCGCGATCGTTCGGCGAGTACGCGCGGAGCCGCTCCAGCTGGCCCGAGCGGCTCCGCGCGTGGGACGGATTGCTGCCCTACGCGGGACGCCGGTGGGACCTCGTCTACTTCCCATGGAACACGGCCGCGATCGCCCATCTCCCGCTGTTCGACGCGGGGAGCCCCGTGATCGTGAGCTGCCGCGGGGCGCAGGTGAACGTCGCGCCGCACAACCCGGAACGGCAGTCGATCCGCGACGGCCTCGGCGCGACCTTCGAGCGCGCCGCGGCCGTACACTGCGTGTCGGAGGCCGTGCTCCTCGAGGCCGTCCGGTGCGGGCTCGACAGGCGGAAAGCCTTCGTCATCCGACCCGCGGTCGACGAGGTCTTCTTCGCGCCCCCGCGCTCGCGGGCGAGCGCCGACGTTCTTCGCGTCACCACGACCGGGTCGATCATCTGGCGCAAGGGGTTCGAGTACGCGCTCCAGGCCGTCCGCCACGCGCTCGATCGCGGCGCGGGAGTCAGGCTCGACATCGTCGGCGACGGCCCCGAAAGACAGCGCGTTCTCTTCACGATCGACGATCTCGGCCTTCGCGAGCATGTTCGACTCCTGGGTAACCTGCCGCCGGATCGGGTGCGCGAGCGCTTGCACGACTCCGACGCGTTCCTGCTGTCGAGCCTCAGCGAGGGCATATCGAACGCGGCCCTCGAAGCCATGGCGTGCGGCCTGCCGGTCGTCACGACCGACTGCGGCGGGATGCGCGAGGCCGTGACAGACGGCGTCGAGGGCTTCGTCGTCCCGGTTCGCGACGCGGACGCGATGGGTCGCGCGCTCGCGCGCCTCGCGGCCGAGCCCGAGGCGCGGCTGCGTATGGGAAAGGCAGCGCGCGACCGGGTGGTTCGACAGTTCACGCTCAAACGGCAAATCGGCGAGTTCATGGCCCTGTGCGCGCGCGCATGCCGGTCCGGCTCCTCCGACCCTCACCTTCACGGCGGGACATGATGAGAGTCTGCATCGTAGTACAGAGCTTCCCGAAAGCGTCGGAGACCTTTCTGGTGAACAAATTCCTCGGCCTGCTCGATCGCGGCTGGGACGTTCACGTCGTCTGCGCTTCGAGCGTCGGGGCGGAGTGGCGGCGGTTCGACCGGCTCACGGGAGACCCGGCGATTCGCAAGCGCGTTCACAAGACGTGGCCGAGCCGGCCTCGGTGGCTCGTGGCCGTGCTCGCCGTCCCGTGCTTTCTCGTGACGTTGCTGCGGAGCACGCGCGGGACCTGCCGCTACGTCCGGCGCGGGCTTCGCCGGTTCGGCGCGGACGTCTTCCGCCACCTCTACCTCGACGCGGAGATCGTCGGGACGAGGCCGGACCTCATCCACTTCGAGTTCGGCTCGCTCGCGGCCGATCGCACCTACCTCGGCGATCTGCTCGGGGCGAAGACGGTCGTGAGCTTTCGCGGGTACGACCTGAACCTCTCGGGGCTCGACGACGACCGCTGGTACGAGGGGGTCTGGCGCGACGCGGACCGGCTCCACCTGCTCGGGCACGACCTCTGGCGGCAGGCTTGCCGGCGCGGCTGCCCCCCCGACAAGCGGCACGTCCTCATCTCGCCCGCGGTCGACACCGAGTTCTTCGAGCCCGGCGGGCGGACGTACGAGGCGGGCGTCGGCTCGCGCGAGCGCCCGCTCCGAATCCTGAGCGTCGGGCGGCTCGACTGGCGCAAAGGCTACGAGTACTCGATGGCGGCGGTCGCCAGACTCGAAGAGAGCGGCGTGTGCTGCGAATACCGGATCGTCGGGGCGGGGGAATACCTGGAGCCGGTCGCGTTCGCGCGGCACCAGTTCGGCCTGGACGAGGTCGTCGACTTGATCGGCGTGGCCGACCGCGACCAGGTGAAACGGCACATGCATTGGGCCGACGTCTATCTGCATGCGGCGGTCTCCGAAGGCTTCTGCAACGCGGTCGTCGAGGCGCAGGCGACGGCGCTGCCGGTCGTCTGCTCGGACGCGGGCGGGTTGCCGGAGAACGTCGTCGACGGCGTCACGGGATGCGTCGTGCCGCGCCGGACCGTGGCGCCGCTCGCGAGGGAGCTGGAGCGGTTGGCACGGCGTCCGGAGCTCCGACGGGAGCTCGGCGAGGCGGGGCGCCGCCGCGCCGTCGAGCGGTTCGGTCTCGCCGACCAGATTACGGCCTTCGAGTGGTTGTACCGCGACACGCTCGGCGAGGCCGAGGTCTTCGATCGCCATGCCGCGCCCGGGTGCGTGGCCGGCGTGGCGCGGCAATCGGAGTGAGGACGTACGAGGGGGCGCGATTACCGCGAGTCCACTTCTGCGGAGAGAGTTCAATGTCTGACGAGCAGCGCATCGACCTCATCTGGCTCGGCGGGGGAGCGCCCGACTGGCCGCTCGGCGCCGTTCACGGGGCGGACCGCGATCCGGTCGCCGTCCGGCTCGCCGTCGACGACGCGCTCTCGCGCTCGGACGCGGCCTACTGGCTCTTCTGGGACGGTCGCCTCGCCGCGCCGAGTCCGCGCACGATCGCCGAGGCCGCGGGCCGGCCGGGCGACGTCTGGCACGCGGGACTCCGTCTCGGAACCGGCGGACTCCCTTCCGTCGTCGACTTCGTTCAGCCGACCTGGATGCTCAACTGCGACCCGGACCCGACGATCGAGGCGACGTCCTGGCGGATGACGCTCGGCGCGTGTCTGATGCGAGCGGAGGTGCTGCGCTCGCTCGGCGGGCCGCGCGGGGACTTCGCGACGCTCGACGGCGCCGCGCTCGAGATGGGCCACCGATACATCACGGCCGGGGCGCGCGTTCGTCACGTTCCGTGGATTCTCGGGGACGAACCCGCGAGCGGCGCGGTCGCGCTCCCGCTCGAGGACGAGCTCCGGTTCGCCCACTACCGGTTCGGCCGGTCGTGGGCCGCGTGGGCGATCGGCAGGGCGCTGGTGACGGGCTTCGCGCCGCGCGCGAAGCTCGTCGCGACCGCGGCGCGCGTCCTCCGCGCCGCGCGGCCCGCGGAGGCGAAACCGCTGCGCCACGAGCTCCCCCCGGCGCGCGAGTCGGACCGCTCGGCCCGGATCACCGTTCTCATTCCGACGCTGGACCGGCAGGAGCACCTTCGCGAGCTGCTCGGCCAGCTTCGCCGCCAGACCCTCGCGCCGCTCGAGATCGTCGTCGTCGATCAGACCCCCCGCGAGCGCCGCGACGAGCGGATCGCCGCCGACTTCGCCGACCTGCCCCTCCGACTCTTCCACCTGGACGAGCCGGGGCAGTGCTCGTCCCGCAACCTGGGCATCCGCGAGGCGCTCGGCGACTACATCCTCTTCCTCGACGACGACGACGAGGTCGAGCCGTCGCTGCTCGAGACGCACGTTCGGAACCTCCGGCTCGCGAACGACGAGGTCTCGTCGGGCGTCGCGCACGAAGTCGGCGCCGGGGCGCTCCCCGATCGGTTCCGGTACGCGCGGGCGAGCGACGTCCTCCCGACCAACAACACGCTCATGAACCGCTCCGTCCTCCGGCGCTCGGGGCTCTTCGACCTCGCCTACGAGCGCGGGCAGCGAGCGGACGGCGACCTCGGGATGCGCGTCTACCTGACCGGGGCGATGATGGTCCTCAATCCGGCCGCCGCCGTACTCCACCACCACGCGCCGCAGGGCGGCCTTCGCGCGCACAAGGCGCGCGTCGTCACGTACGCGAGCAGCCGCAGCCGCGTGACGGTGCGCCACCTGCCGACGGCGACCGAGGTCTACCTGGCGCGGCGATACTTCACCCCGCGGCAGGTCGGGGAGGCGCTCTGGCTCAGGGTCTTCGGCACGTTCGCGACGCGCGGCGGGCTCGCGAAGAAGCTGCTGAAAGCCGCGCATGCGACGCTGTACCTCCCGAGCACGCTCCGTTCGGTCCGCGGCACGTACGAGCAGGCGGGCCGCATGCTCGAGACCTTTCCCCGGATCGCGTCGCTCGAGCCGGCGCGGGGCGAGGAGCGGCGGGCGGCCGCCGGATTCGAGGGGAAGCGATGAACCTCACCGAAACGCGCATGACGTACGCGGAGGAGCGGCGGCTGGCGGTCGTCTGCAGCGAATTCCCGCCGGGACCCGGAGGCATCGGCACGCACGCGCACCAGCTCGCGACGGGCCTCACGGAGCTGGGGTGGCTCGTGATGGTGATCACGGCGCAGACGTACGCGTCCGACGCCGACATCGAGCGCTTCAACTCGGGGCAGCCCTTCGAGGTCGTGCGGCTCGGCGGCGGGGTTGCGGCGCTCAAGACGCCGCAACGGCTCCGCGCGATCGGCAGGGCGGTCGCGCGTTTTCGCCCGGACGTGCTCATGACGAGCGGGGAGCGCTCCACCTGGGCCGGCGCGCTCGTCGCGAAGCGGTTCCGGGTGCCCTGGGTCGCCGTCGGCCACGGGAGCGAGTTCGGCGCCGCCGGCCCGCCGAGTCAGCTCACGCGGTGGGCGTTCAACCGCGCGGACACGGTCGTGTGCGTCAGCGAGTTCACGCGCGGGAGGATGCTCGCCTTCGGCGTCAAGCCGCGGGCGGAGGCGGTGATCGCGAACGGGGCGGACGAGCTCGTGTTTCGGCCGCTCCCGCGGGACGCGGCGAGGGCGATCCGCGACCGCGTTCGGAGCGAGCACCTGCTGCTGACGGTCGGCAACGTGACGGAGAGGAAGGGGCAGGAGATCGTCATCCGCGCGCTGCCCGACGTGTTGCGCCGGTTCCCGAACACGCACTACCTCATGGCGGGGCTGCCGTCCCGCGGCGCCGAGCTCGCGGAGTTGGCGAAGCGACTCGGAGTCGCCGACCACGTCAGCTTCCTCGGGCGGGTGCCGGCCGACACTCTCGTCGGGATCGTGAACGCGTGCGACGTCTTCGTCATGACGAGCCGCTACACGGCGGGCGGAGACTTCGAGGGCTTCGGAATCGCGGTGATCGAGGCGGCCCTGTGCGGCAAACCCGCGGTCGTGTCCGCGAACTCGGGTCTCGTCGAGGCCGTGGAGGACGGGCGAACGGGAATCGTCGTGCCGGAGGGCGACGTCGCGGCGACGGCGCGGGCGATCGGCGACCTCCTCGAGCGCGACGACGACCGGAGGCGTATGGGGGAAGCCGCCCGCTCGCGGGCGCTCTCGGGCTACACGTGGAGCCGCAAGGCGATCGAGTACGACGGCGTGCTGAGGGGGCTGAGTCGCGCATGAGAATTCTCGTCATATCGCACACCCCGCACTATCGGGGGGAGACTTCGGTCGTCGGCTGGGGGCCGACGGTTCGCGAGCTGGACCACCTCGCCCAGGTGTTCGATCGCGTCGTACACGTCGCCCCGCTCCACGCGGAGAAGGCTCCCGAGAGCGCGATCGCGTACGAGTCGAACCGGGTGACGCTCGTCCCCGTGGCGCCGGCCGGCGGCGAGCGCCTGCGGGACAAAGTGTCGGTCCTCGCGAACGCGCCGAGCTACTGTCGCGCGATCCTGCGCGAGATCCACGCGAGCGACGTCGTGCACGTGCGCTGTCCGGCGAGCGTCTCGCTCGTCGCGGTGCTCCTGCTCGGGCTCGTGCGGGGGCCGAAGCACAGATGGATCAAGTACGCCGGCAACTGGAGCCCCGCGCGCGGGGAGGCCTGGTCGTACCGTCTCCAGCGCTGGTGTCTGCGAAAGCGGTTCCACGGCGCGCAGGTCACGGTGAACGGTTCGTGGCCGGCCCAGCCGCGACATGTCCATTCGTTCCTGAACCCTTGTCTCACGCAGCAGGAGCTCGACGAAGGGGCGAGGGCGGGCGCGTCGAAGGAGATGTCGACGCCCGTACGGCTGCTCTTCGTCGGAAGGCTCGAGCGGGCGAAGGGCGCCGAACGGGCGCTGCGCGTCCTGGAGCGCCTCCGGAGCTCCGGCGTCGACGCGGCGCTCGACGTCGTCGGCGACGGGCCGCAGCGAAGCATGTTCGAGCGAACGGCCGGCGAGCGCGGCCTCGGCGGCTCCGTCACTTTTCATGGGTGGCTCCCCCGACGCGACGTCGGGCGGCGTTACGCGGCCGCGCACATCCTGTTGCTCCCGAGCGGGTGCAGCGAAGGGTGGCCGAAGGTGATCAGCGAGGGGATGGCGTACGGCGTCGTGCCGGTCGCGAGCGACGTGAGTAGCGTGCCGGAGTACCTGGAGCGGGCGGGCACGGGCTCGGTGGTGAGCGTCGACGACGTCGACGGGTATACGGCGGCGATTCGCCGGTATGTCGCCGACGAGCGGCTTTGGAAAGCGGAGTCGAACCGGGCGATCGCGGCGGCGAGCGAGTTCAGCTACCAGAAGTATCTCGCCGCCGTTCGGCGCCTGCTGAAGCTGGAGGGGTGAACGGCGGCGACGGTACCGGGGGCGGCCGCTACCGCTCCCGGTTCCGTCGCCGCGCGCCGGGGTGTCACGATGATGCAGGAAAATCCACGCCGACCGCTCTCCGCCGTGGCGCAGCTCGCGCCGCCCGGCCGCGCCGCCCGCCGGGGCGGCGTCCCCGCCATGTCGGAGGAGGCGCCGGCCCCGCGGGCGATGTCCGCCGGCGTCGTGCTCGCCGCGATAGCGGTTCACGTCCCGCTCGCGCTCCTCATGCGGAGAAACGAGAACGTGGCCACGCTTCATGCCGTCGCGGCCGTCGTCGCGGGGCTGTGGTTGGCGGCGTCTCCCTCGCAGTCGATGGCGCGCGTCGCCTACGCCGCGGCGTACGTGACGGGCGCGGAGGTACTCTGGCGGATGACGGACGCGGACGTCTTCTGGGAGGTCGGCAAGTACGCCGCGTCGCTCATTCTCGCCCTGGGAATGGTCCGGCGCGGACGCACCCGTCTCGCCGCGATCCCGCTCGCGTACTTCCTGCTGCTCGTCCCGTCGGCCGTCCTCACGATCGCCGACAACGAGTGGGAGGAAGGGCGCGAGCTGCTCAGCGGCAACCTCTCGGGCCCGCTGGCGCTGATGGTCGCCGGGTGCTTCTTTTCCGGCGTCGCGCTCCGCCGCGCCGAGCTCCGAAACCTGCTTCTCGCGATCGTGGCCCCCGTCGTCGGGGTCGCCGCGGTCGCCGTGTTCGGAATCGCGACGGCGGAAGACCTCGCGTTCGGCAGCAGCTCGAACGCCGCGGCGAGCGGCGGGTTCGGGCCGAATCAGGTCTCGTCGGCGCTCGGCCTCGGGGCGGTCCTGTGCTTCTTCCTGCTCCTCGACGATCAGGTGCCGACGAAGCTCAAGGCGCTGCTCGCCGCCGTCATGGCGTTTCTCGCGGCGCAGAGCGCCCTGACGTTCTCGCGCGGGGGCCTCTACAACGCGGTCGTCGCGATCCTGCTCGCGTCCTACTTCCTGCTCGACGACGCGAGTACGCGCGTCCGCTTCGTGCTCTCGGTCAGCGTCGTGCTCGTGGCGGGATACTTCGTCGTCCTTCCCCGCCTCGACGCGTACACGGGGGGCGCTCTCTCGGCCCGTTTCGAGGACACGAGCCTGACGAACCGCGGCGAGATCGCGCAGCTCGACCTCGAGATCTGGGCGGACAATCCGGTGCTCGGCGTGGGCCCCGGAATGGCCAAGAGCCATAGGGGCGAGCTCGGTCTCGAAAGCTCCGCCCACACGGAGTTCACCCGGCTTCTCGCCGAACATGGCGTGTTCGGCGTCGGGGCGCTCGTCCTCTTCGCGGTCGGCGCCGTGTCCAACCTCCAGCGCGCGCGGACGTCCCGGCACAAGGCGATGACTGCGGCGCTCATCGCCTGGAGCTTCGCCTACATGCTCAACGCGGCCATGCGTCTGGTCGCGCCGTCGTTCCTGTTCGGCCTGGCCTTCGCCGCGTGGGCCAACGACGAGCGGAAGCGAAGGATCCACGAATCCACACGAATCCACACGAAGAACTGAGAGGGAAAGCGATTAGTGGAAATTCGTGTGGATTCGTGGACGTCGATCCGAACGAGGGGAAGGGATGGCTCACGAATCGAACAGAGCGGTGCTCGTCGTCGGTAACTTTCTCGCCGGGACACTCGGCCACAGCAGCGTGTGCGAGGATCTCGCCGAGCGGCTCGCCTCGTCCGGCTGGTCGGTGATCACGTCGTCGCGCGAGCCGTCCAGGCTGCGTCGGGTCGCCGACATGGTGCGGACGACGTGGCGCGAGCGGCACGCGTACTCGGTCGCGCAGGTCGACGTGTACAGCGGCCGCGCCTTCGCGTGGGCCGAGGCCGTTTGCTGGACGTTGCGCAGGGCCCGGAAACCCTACGTCCTGGTCTTGCACGGGGGCAATCTGCCGGAATTCGCCGGCCGGTGGCAGAGGCGCGTACGCATGCTCCTCGGCTCCGCGCAACTGGTCGTGGCTCCGTCCGCCTACTTGAGGGAGCGAATGCGACCCTACCGCGAGCACCTGCTCTGCATTCCGAACGGGCTCGACGTCGCGACGTACCGCCGCAGGCCTCGGGACCGGGCCGAGCCGAAGCTCGTCTGGCTCCGAGCCTTCCACGAAACCTACAACCCTTGCCTCGCTCCGAAGGTCGTCCGCCTCCTCGAGAGGGAATTCCCCGACGTCCGACTCGCGATGGTCGGGAGAGACAAGGGCGACGGGAGCCTCGAGAGGACCGTGCGCACGGCCGAAGGACTGGGCGTCGAGCGCCGCCTGGTGTTGCCGGGCGGCGTTTCGAAGTCCGAGGTCGGGCGCTGGATGAACGCGGGCGACGTGTTCCTCAACACGACGAACGTGGACAACACGCCGGTGAGCGTTCTCGAGGCGATGGCGAGCGGCCTGTGCGTCGTGAGCACGAACGTGGGAGGCATCCCCTTCCTGCTCGAGGACGGAGAGGACGCGCTCCTGGTGCCGCCGAACGATTCGGTCGCCATGGCGGACGCGGTGCGACGGATCCTCTCGGATTCGGCGCTCGCCCGGCGGCTCTCCGCGAACGCCCGCGCCAAGGTGGAGTCGTTCGACTGGTCGGTCGTTCTGCCGCAGTACGAGTCCGCGCTGCTCTGGGCCTCGGATTCCGGCCAGGAACGGGCCCTCTCGCCCGGCATGAGTAGGGGGGCGTCATGCTAGCGAACGTCGACCGATCCGGCACGCCCGGCCGAGGGGCCTCGAGGTCTTTGCATCACTGGGCCCTGCGAAACGTCGTCCTTCCGCTTTCGGATCTCGTCCTCCGCCACCCGATGTCGCGACGCCTTCGCGAGCTCGAGGCCGCCCAGTGGTGGGACCGCGAGCGGCTCGAGCGGAGCCGCGACGAGGCCCTCGGGCGGCTGCTTCGCGTGGCCTGCTCCGAGGTGCCGTTCTACAGGGACTTGTACGACGCGGCGGGCGTGCGCCCCTCCGACGTCCGGGGGAGCGGGGACCTCGCCCGGCTTCCCGTAGTCACCAAGGCGATGCTGCGGCGGGGATATCCGGAACGTACGACGCGGCCGACCGGCCGGCCGACCTACGAGGCGCGGACGTCGGGTTCGACGGGCACGAACTTCTGCGTACTCGAAGACTCGGTGACGGCGGGTCTTTACCGCGCGTCCTTCCTCCTCGCCCTCGGGTGGGCGGGGTGGCGGCCCGGCGAGCCTCACGTCCAGACCGGGATGACGCTCGATCGGGGTCGCGAGAGGTCGCTCAAGGATTGGCTCCTGCGCTGCCACTACGTCTCGGCCTACGACTTGACGGACGCGAGCCTCGACGTGACCCTCGGCGAGCTCGAGCGCCGGCGAATCGAGCACCTGTGGGGGTATCCCGGGAGTATCCACCGCCTGGCGCGCAGGGCCCGCGAGGTCGCGTGGAACCTACCCCTGCGATCGGTCGTCACCTGGGGCGACAACCTCTACGGCGACTACCGGCGGACGATCGAGGCGGCGTTCCGGACGCGGGTCTACGACACGTACGGGTGCGGAGAGGGAATGCAGATCGCCGCGCAGTGCGGGGCGTCGAGCGCGTACCACGTCCACATGCTCGACGTCGTCGTGGAGTATCTCGACGAAGAGGACCGGCCCGTACCGCCCGGTCGTCCGGGGAGCGTGGTCGTGACGCGCCTCCACCCGGGTCCGATGCCGCTCGTGCGCTACAGAATAGGCGACGTGGGGACGTCCGGCGGCCGGGCGGCCTGCCCGTGCGGCCGCGGGCTCGAGCTGCTCGAGTCGGTCGAGGGTCGCGAGACGGACGTCGTCATCACGCCTTCGGGCAATCGCCTGATCGTCCACTTCTTCACGGGTATTCTCGAGCTGTTCGACGAGATCGACTCGTTCCAGGTGGTTCAGGACGAGATCGAGTCGCTGACCCTGCGGCTGAAGCCCGGGCGGGGTTTCTCGGAGTCGGTGACGGAGCGCGCCGTCGCCCTGCTTCGGGAGCGGGGTGCGCGCGACGTCGACATTCGCGTCGAGGTGGTCGACGAGATCCCGCTTCCGCCTTCGGGCAAACGCCGGTTCGTCGTGAGCGCGGTCGGCGCGGCGCGTTCGCGCTCCGGACGCGGTACGCGGCCGGCCGATTGAGACCTGGTGACAATCCGATGCGAGGTCGGGACCGGAGCGCGCCGTGCGCGCTCCGGTCCCGACCGATGACCAGGTCTCGGCCGATTTACGGCGGCCCTCCGGCCGCCCCGAGGAATGCCATGACCACGCACAGCATAAGGACGTTGACCCTCGAAGACCTCGCGCGCGTCGCCGAGATTCACATGGCGGCCTTTCCCCGCAGCGCGCTCGGGTCGCTCGGCGGGGAAGCCGTCCGCAGGTACTACGAGTGGCAGTTGGTCGGGCCGCACGACACGGTCGCGCTCGGCGCCTTCGGCGAGGAAGGATTGGTGGGGTACGGTTTCGCGGGCGTCTTTCGCGGCGCCATGTCGGGCTTCCTCCATCGCAATCGTGTCTTCCTCGCGGGTCGCCTGCTCCTTCATCCCGGCGCCGTAGCCGACCCGGTCTTCCGCGCGCGGTTGAGGGTGAGTCTCGCGTCGCTCGTGCGCTCGCGAAGGGTCTCGTCCGCGCCGCCGGCGGAGGGGCCGAGTCTCGCGGCGTCGTTCGGAATCCTCGCGATCGCGACGAGTCCGAGTCGCCAGGGGCGCGGCGTCGGCGCACTCCTCATGGGCGCGCTCGAGCGGGCGGCCGTCGACCGCGGGTTCGACCGGATGCACCTCAGCGTGAACCCGGACAACGCCGGCGCGGTGCGCTTCTACGAGCGGCTCGGCTGGGACCGTCGCGGCGTCGGAAAGGAATGGAAGGGGCTGATGACGAAGTCGCCTTCGCGGGGCGCTGCGGCGGCGCCGTAGCGACGACGCGCGGAGGCACAATTGTGCCTTCCGCATGGGCTGGGCCGGCCATCGGCGAGAGACGCCAAAATGGGCACATTCTCCCAGCAAAATCCCTCCGATGTTCCGATGCGGATTTCCGCCCCGACCCGTACTCTTTTCGGGTTATCCGAAGCGATTCGTGCGCGCTCGAAGCTCACTGTGTCGGGCGTCGTCACGTACTGAACGGGATCAGTTGCCGGGCGTCGGGCGTCGGTCGTCAGCCGGGAAATGGTGTAACGCGGAGACCGACGGCCGACGACCGGCAACCGTGAACCACTCCGAGACTGGGTTCGCCGAGATGAGGCTGCGCTCGCGCGGCGCGTGACGGGCTCGATTTGGGACGGCGCGCTTAAAGCTCGAGCGCCCCGTGTCGGCCCGCTCACCGGTGAGCGCCGTCCTGTATCTGGGCGGGGAAAGACGCGTTCACCTCCGGCGGGCCGGCACGGTGAACCACGCGGGAACAAGAGGCAGGTCATATGTCGGCGTCCAGCACATTCGCGCTTCGTGTACACGGCATCGGCTTCAACGCCAAAGCTCTCACGAAGCAGGTTCAGTTCCTTCTCGACTGTTCCGTGATCGCGAGCGCCTTCCTCCTGGCCTACGTCATCCGCTTCGACTTTCCGGTTCCCCCCGATTACCTCGCGCTCGCGCTCGCGCAGCTCCCGTTCGTCACGTCGATCCAAGTCGCCGCTCTCTTCGCCGCGGGCGTCTACCGCTTCATGTGGCGTTACGTCGGGCTGCCCGAGGCGAAACGCTTCGTCATGGCCGGCGTCTGGGCGACGCTCCCGATCCTGGCGGCGCGCGCGTTCCTGCCCGACGGACTTCAAGTCGGGCGCATTCCGGTCTCGATCATCCTCGTGGACGCGTGCCTCGCCTTCGGCGGAGTCCTCGGGCTCCGCGTCGCTCGCCGCGACATTTACGAGCGCAGAAGGCGCAAGGCCGGAAGGAGCAGCGGCGCGACGCGGACCCCGATTCTGCTCATCGGCGCGGGGAGGGCGGGCAGGCTGGCCGTCGCCGAGATACAGGCGCGCGGCGACGCGGACCTCGACGTCAGGGGATTCGTCGACGACGACCTCGCCAAGCAAGGGCTGCTGATAGGCGGGGTGCGGGTGCTCGGCACGACGCGCGACCTGCCGCGCCTGGTCCGCGAGCACGCCATCGACCACGTCGTGATCTCCATCGCTCAGGCGTCTCGGGGCGAGTTCAAGAACATACTCGAGATCTGCGAGCGGATCCCGGTGAAGGTGCGGGTGATCCCGGACCTCTACGAGATCCTCGACGGGCGGGTGAAGATCAGCAGGATCCGAGACATTCAGATCGAGGACCTCCTCGGGCGCGATCCGGTGCGGCTCGAGGGCACGAGCGTGGGAGACCTCATCACCGGCAAGGTCGTGATGGTGACGGGCGCGGGCGGCTCGATCGGTTCCGAGCTCGCGCGGCAGGTGGCCCGCCTCGGCCCCGCGCGGTTGCTGCTCGTCGAGCGGGCCGAGTTCGCCCTCTTCGGCATCGTGCAGGACCTCGAGGGCGAGGCCGAGAAGCCGCAGTTCGTGCCGCTGATCGCCGACGTCGGCGACGCGTCCCGCATGCGCCAGATCCTGGAGACGCACCGGCCGCAGGTCGTCCTGCACGCCGCGGCGCACAAGCACGTCCCGATGATGGAGACGAACAGCATCGAAGCCGTCAAGAACAACGTCCTCGCCACCAGGCTGCTCGGCGAGCTCGCGGGCGAGTACGGCGTCGAGACGGTCGTTCTCGTTTCGACCGACAAGGCCGTCCGACCGAGCTCCGTCATGGGCGCGACCAAGCGCATGGCGGAGCTCGTGGTTCAGGACCTGGACGGCCGATTCGCGACCCGATACGTCGCCGTCCGTTTCGGCAACGTCATAGGATCCGCGGGCTCGGTGATCCCGATCTTTCGCGAGCAGATACTGAAGGGCGGGCCCGTCACGGTGACCCACCCCGACATGGTCCGCTACTTCATGACGATCCCCGAGGCCGCGCAGCTCGTGCTCGAGGCGGGTTCGATGGGGAAGGGGGGCGAGATCTTCATCCTCGACATGGGCGAGCCCGTCCGGATCCTCGACCTCGCCAAGGAGACGATCCGGCTCTCGGGCCTCAGGCTCCACGAGGACATCGAGATCGTCTTCACCGGAATCCGGCCGGGCGAGAAGCTGTGCGAGGAGCTCCAGTCCTCCGGCGAGGAACTGACGCGGACGCGCCACCCGAAGATCTTCATCGGCAAGATCGCCTCGCTTCCCCCGCACTGCCTCGAGGCCGCCGTCGAGCGGCTGGCGTCGCTCGCCTGGGGCGGGGAGGAGCCGGCGATCCGCGGCGCCCTGCAAGAACTTGTTCCCGAATGCCAGTTCGGCGAGTCTGCGCCGATGCGGGCGCGGGCGAAATCCACGATGGCGATGAGCGCCTCCGGCGACTGACAGGTTTCGGCTTATGAAGAACGTACTCGTAACGGGAGGCGCCGGGTTCATCGGCAGCCATGTCGTGGACCGGCTCCTCGCCCAGGAAGGCGGCCGCGTGACGGTCGTCGACAACTTCGACGATTTCTACGACCCCGCGACGAAGCGGGCGAACGTCGCGTCCCACCTCCTCGACGCGAGGTACAGACTCGTCGAGGCGGACATCCGCGACGTGCGGGCGATCGGGGCGCTCTTCGAGCGCGAGCGGTTCGACGTGGTGGTCCACCTGGCCGCCCGGGCGGGAGTCCGTCCCTCGGTCGACGACCCGCTCTCCTACGAGGAGACGAACGTGTGGGGGAGCTACGTCCTGCTCGAGGCCGCCCGCCGCTCGGGCGTCGGGCGCTTCGTGTTCGGCTCGTCGAGCTCCGTCTACGGCGTCAACGCGCGGACGCCGTTCTCGGAGGGAGACGCGACGGCGTCGCCCATCTCGCCGTACGCCGCGACCAAGCTGGCCGGCGAGGCGGCCTGTCACGTCTACAGCCACCTCTACGACATGCGCGTCGTCTGCCTCCGCTTCTTCACTGTGTACGGGGCGCGCCAGAGGCCGGACCTCGCGATTCACAAATTCGCGCGCTCGATCGACGCAGGCCGGCCGATCACGGTGTACGGCGGCGAGGGCGCGCGGCGCGACTACACGTACGTCGACGACATCGTGTCGGGGGTCGTCGCCGCCATGGCGTACGACGGGAGCGCGTTCGAGATCGTCAACCTCGGCGGGGCGCACACGACGTCGCTTTGGCGCCTGATCGCCCTTCTCGAAGACGCCCTCGGAAGGCGCGCGCTGATCGAGCACCGCCCGCCGCAGCCGGGCGACGTGCCTATCACGTTCGCCGACATCGAGAAGGCGCGGAGGCTCTTCGGCTACGAGCCCCGGACGAGCCTCGAGCAGGGCATCGGGGAGTTCGTCCGGTGGTTTCGCGGGCAAGCGGCGCCCTCGCCGGAGGTCGCGCGCGCGAGCCGAGGGACCGCGTGAGCCGCGCGCTCTACTTCGTCGGGACATAGACGGGCGCGCTCGAAGAGGGGCGGCCGTCTGGCGGAAGGGGCTCCGCCGGCCGCGGAGGTCCGACCGGAAGGTCGAGACTGGCGGCCGGCCGGGCCGGCGTGGCGGGTGTCGCGGAGAGAACCAGCAGGATATGACGGGCGACGGTTGCGGTCGCGATCATGGGGCGAGCGTTACTCATACTGACCTGCAATACGAGGAGAGCTCGCGAATCGGTTTTCGTCGGGTGGTGGGCCGTAGGCAGTTTCGCGTCTGAAGCATGCCCTTCGATCGAAGCGGCCGCTTTGGGAGCGGAACTTCCTACTGCCTACTGCCTACCGAAAGAGTAGCCTTCGGCCCGTCTCGAACGTGCGTCGCGCGAGGCGCACTATCTTCGGCAGGAGCCAGATCGTCACGCCGACCGCGACGGCGAGCAGGCAGAGGAAGAGGACCGGCAGGAAGATAGCGAGAAGTATGCCGCCGACGGCGATGACGTCCTCGGCGACGCTCGCGACGACGTTGGTCACGGGCTCCGGGCTCATGTTGAGGAGCGCGCGCACTCCCGCCTTCGTTCCATGCGAGCCGAGCGCGAGCCCTCCGCCCGCGAGCAACGCGATCACCCTGACCGTCGGGTCGAAATCTCCGAAGGCGGTCGCCGCGAGCACCGCGCCCGCGGGCACCCGCACGAACGTGTGGACGACGTCCCACGCGGAGTCCACGACCGGAATCTTGTCGGCGACGAACTCGACGCAGTAGAGCGCCACGGCGACGCCGATGACCCAGGGATTCGTCAACACGGAGAGGTCGCCGGGCAGGGGCAGTTTGGCGAAGCGCCCGAGCAGGCCTAGCGTGGCGACCGTCGCGTACAAATTGATCCCGCTGACCCAGGCGGAGCCGAGCGCGACGCTGAGCGTGGCGATGAGATCCATAGAAGTCGCCCTCCGTTGACTCGATGTGGGATCACGGCTAGCGTCTCCGATGATGAGCCCGGAGTGCAAGGTTGCTGGAAACGATCCGAAAGCCTGAGTCCCCGCCGACCGGCGCACGGCATGCGGGTGCGTACGTCGTCGCCGTCGTCCGCGCGAACCGAGGCGAGGCGACGCTCCTGCTCCTGATCAGTGCCGTGCTCGCCACGAGCGCCGTCTGGCATCCGGCGGACGACGGCGGCATCGTACTCTGCGTCTTCCGCAACCTGACCGGCATTCCCTGCATGGGCTGCGGCCTGACGCGCTCCTTCTGCGCGCTGGCGAAGGGCGAGGCGACGCGCGCTTTCCTCTTCCACCCCCTCGGCCCCGCCCTCTTCGCCGCCGCGTGCGTCTACTGGGTACGAAGCGTCGCGTTCTTCGCGAACAGGCGCGCCGCGGTCGCGCGCTTCGACGCGGCCGTGTGGCGCTGGAAGGTCCCCCTCGTCACGCTCCTGCTTCTGTGCGTCGTGTGGGCCGTCGAACTGGTCATCCTCGGACTTGACGGCCGCCTCGGCGAGCTCGCCCGTCAGGGATTGCTGTACCGGATCGCTACAGCCGGGCGGTTGTGACGTATGCCCAGTAAGTTGAAACATAGATCCAATTTGGGCGAGCCGCAAGAAACCATGGGCCATTCTCCCCATGTAGGCTTCGTTCAAAAACTAATGCTTGTCCATTTAGGTGACGATCTGGTAGATAGTAAGTACACGCTACTTTGCGTACTCTTAACCGAAGGTCATACGGCTCACTAGCCCGGGCCATCCATGTCATGCCTTAGAGGGTTTTGTCCCTGCTAATCGCGCGAGTCACCGTCTACGATTTTGGGTTCAAACTCCTTAGGAGCCTCCGTGTTTACCTTTCGTCCCCCACGCCACCCTACCAGTGTGCCCTCAAGCGCCAACATTCCTCGCAACGAAGATATGAAAGCTGTACAAGGGCATAGCGGCCCGTTTTCGTCATAGAGAACGGGTCATGAAGAGAACGAGAAGTATCGTCGACGTCCCACCGACGGGAATCGAGTTTGACGAGGTCGTGAAGTCGGAGCCGGTCATGCGGGCGCGCGACTACGTGACGTTCGCCCTACTGGCCGGATTGAACCTCGCTGCGATCATCTATTTCGCCCTGTACTGGTTCTCGACGCCGCGCTGGCTGATTCAGCCCGTCCTCTTCGCCTTCACGACGATCCTGCTGCTCATCGTCCTGGCCAATTACCATGGCCGGTGGCTGATGCTACTTCTGATGAAGCGGCCCGTGCTCCCCGAGCGGCGATCGAACCCGCGCGTCGGCGTCGCGACCACCTTCGTACCCAACTCCGAAGCGCTCGACATGCTCGAGTGCACGACGCGTGCGCTCGTCGCCATGGAGTACCCGCACGACACATGGGTCCTCGACGAGGGCGACAACCAGCAGGTCAAGGAGATGTGCGAACGGCTCGGCGCCCTGTACTTCAGCAGGAAGCGGTTCCCGGAGTATCAGACGGATTCCGGTACGTTCGAGTCGAAGACGAAGTACGGGAACGTCAACGCCTGGCTCTACGAGCATGCATTCGCCCGGTACGACGTCGTCACGCTCTTCGACCCGGACCATGTCCCGACGCCGGCCTTCCTCGACCGGGTTCTCGGCTACTTCGAAGACCCGAGCGTCGGCTACGTGCAGGCCGCGCATGCCTTCTACAACCAGAGCGCGAGCCTCGTGGCCCGCGGGGCGGCGGAGGAGACCTACGCGTACAACTCGTCGATTCAGATGGCCGCCTACGCGATGGACTATCCGGTCATCATCGGCTCCCACAACACGCATCGCGTCTCGGCCCTCCGGGAGATCGGGGGCCTTCAGGCGCACGCCGCGGACGACCTCCTGACGACGCTCGTCTACCGCTCGCGCGGATGGCGAGGCGTCTACGTGCCGGAGATCCTCGCGCGGGGGCTCACGCCCGTCGAATGGTCCTCCTACCTCACGCAGCAGCGGCGTTGGGCGCGTTCGGTGCTAGACGTCAAGCTCCGCCTTCATCCGCAGATGTCCGCGTCGCTCTCGCTCGCGACGCGCGCCATGAGTTTCCTACACGGACTCAACTACCTCTACCGGAGCTTCGTCATCTTCGCCGCGCTCCTCCTGATGATGTACACGTTGGCGACCGGCGTCGGATCGTCCGTGTTCGAGCACCTCATCTCGCCCCAACTCGGCGTGCTCTGCGCCGTCCTGCTCGCGTGTGATTTCTACCGGCAGCGGTTCTACCTGGACCCGGAGGGCGAGCGGGGCCTGCACTGGCGGGTCGCGGTTCTGCACCTCGCGAAGTGGCCGCACATGCTCGCGTCGCTTTACGACGTTCTCCTCACGCGCCGGCTGCCCTATACGATCACCCCGAAGCTGCGGATGAAGCCGCGCCGGCTGGAACTGTTCGCCCCGCACGTAATCATTACCGCGCTCGTCGCGGGCGCCTGGCTTCTCGGCGTCGCGCTCGAGCTCCCTGTCTCGACGAAGGTTCAGGAGCTCGCCGGGGGCTTCCTCGTGTGCATGATCGGACTGATCGTCACGAACCTTCTTCCCACGCCCGAGCCCTTCGACCTGGACTTCTTCGTTCGACGGAAGCCGTACCTGGACGAGGTGCCCACTCGCCCTTCGTCGGGGCTCAACTGAGCGCCCTCCATGAAGCACCTGATCGTCTGCCGCGAGTACCCGCCCGCTTCCGGGGGCGGGATCGGCACGTACGTACACAACATCGCCAGGCTGCTCGCGGAGAGCGGCGAGACCGTGCACGTGATCGGCCAGCTCTGTGAGCAGGCCGGCAAGGCGGTCGAAGAAGAGTGCGGCGGGAAGCTGATCGTTCACAGGGTTCGCTTCGAGGAATCGCGGCGCGTCCGCTGGTCGCGCGCGAGCTCGCCGACCGGCGACGTGACGGCACGGGCGCTCGCGGCGTCGGACCTTCCGTCTCAGGGGTTTTCGTGGGAGGCCGGCGCACTGGCCGACCGGCTCGTCGACGAGGAAGGGATCGACGTGATCGAGACCCAGGAGTACGAGGCCCCGCTGTACTACTTCCAGCTCCGGCGGACCCTCGGGCTGGGGGCGCGGCGGCGTCCTCCCTGCATCGTTCACCTCCACTCCCCGACGGAGTTCATAGCACGGCACAACGACTGGAACGTCGGCCATGCGCGCTGGGCGACGGCGATGCGGCTCGAGCGCTACGCGATCTCGACCGCGGACGCCCTGCTCTGCCCGAGTCGCTATCTGGCTTCGCAGGCGGAGGCGCACTTCGAGCTGCCGAAGGATTCGATCGAGATCATTCCGTACCCGTTGGGTACGCCCGCCGTCGAGGAGCGCTCCCGGAAGACCTGGGAGGAGGGAAGCGTCTGTTACATAGGTCGGATGGAGCGGCGCAAGGGAGTGCTGGAGCTGCTCGCGGCCGCCGTCCGGATCGCCGAGCAGTATCCCGCCGTCCGCTTCGAGTTCATCGGCGCGAACGTTCTCGACTCGAACATGCTCCTCAGCGAAGCGCTACTCGACCGGTTGATCCCGCGACATCTGCGGGCGAGGTTCGTTTTTCACGGACAGATCGACCGGTCGGCGATCCCGCGGTACCTGGAGCGCGCACGCCTCGCCGTCGTGCCGTCGCGCTGGGAGAACTTCCCCAACACCTGCGTCGAGGCGATGGCGAGCGGGCTTCCGGTGCTCGCGTCGCCGACCGGGGGCATGGCCGAGGTGATCGCGGACGGTCGGAACGGTTGGGTCGCCGACGCGGGGGACGAGGCGGGGCTGGCGAGGGCGCTCCGGCGCGCGCTCGAGACGCCTCCTCGGAAAATCGCCGAAATGGGCGAGGACGCGGCGAGGAGTATCCGCGCTTACTGCGACAACCGGACGGTCGTCGAGCGGCACCTGCGCTTCCGCGGCGAGGTCGTCGATCGCGGATCGCACCGTTCGACGAAGTCGACGCACGCGGTGGGTAATTCGTCCGCGCTCCAGGTGCTCTCGGAACAGATCGGGGAGAACGCGAAGCGGATCGACACGCGCCCTCCGTACTCCGACGTCCGCTCGGGCGGCAGGAGACTGCGGGAGCGGACCGCTGCCATGCAATGCCTCGTCGCGAATCCCAGAGTCGCGTTGAGGGTCTGGAAACGAATCACGGCCAGGCTGAGCCGCCGGGCCTCCAGAACCTTCTGAAGCCGAGATAGACTAAGGACGGGTCAAGGAAGTGAAGATTGCCCTGATGTCATTCGAATATCCGCCGGAAACCGGGTTCGGCGGAATCGGCACCTACACCTGGTACCAGGCGCGGGCTCTGGCCAAGCTCGGCCACGACGTCCATGTGCTGGCCGGGGCCACCGAGACCACCGAGCTCAGGACCGAGGAGCACGACGGGGTCACCGTCTACAGGTTCCGGCGCGACGGCCGGGCGATGCGCGCGATCGACAAGCTGGGCAAGCTGAAGATGTGGTGGTCGAGGAATCGACTCGAGAACGGGCTCTGCATGTACGACGCGCTGAAGGCGCTCCGACGCGAGCACGAGTACGACGTCGTGGAGATGCCGGAGTGCGGGGCCGAAGGGCTCCTCGTCAACTACCTGATGCGGATTCCGACGGTGGTGAAATTCCACTCGCCGGCGTGCCTGATCATGAAGTTCTACGAGGTGCAGAAAGCCGACATCGCCATGTGTTCGGTCGTGGAGCAGTTCGGGATGATGAACGCGAGCGCGTTCAGCTCGTGCTCGCAGTTCCTCGCCGACGAAGTGGGGGTGAAGCTGGGAATCCGCGGCCCGGTTCGCGTCATACCGAACGGCATCGACGTCGCCCTGTTCGACAGGGCGGAGCAGGTGGACATCCGCGAGAAATTCGGCATCCCGCGCGACCGGCCGCTCGTCTTCTTCTCGGGCCGCATGGAGCGCCGCAAGGGCATTCACCTCTGCAAGGAGATCGCGGCGTCGATCCTGAAGCGCTACGAAGTCTCCTTCGTCTTCGCCGGGCAGGACCTGTTCAACTACATGTCCGACGAGCTGCTTCCGCATCTGGCGGGCGAGGAGCTGCGCGGCTCGATCCACTACGTCGGAAAGCTCAACCTGACCGAGGTGCGTTCCTTCCTGTCGCAGGCGGACATTTTCCTGCTCCCCAGCCTTTGGGAGAACTGCCCCTACTCCTGCCTGGAGGCCATGGCGGCGGGTCGCGCGATCGTCAGCACCGACCAGGGGGGAATGCCGGAGCTGATTCGCGACGGGGAGAACGGTCTACTGGCGGAGGCGCAGAACCCCGCGGCCTTCATCGGTGCCCTGGAGCGCCTCGTGGAAGACCGGGCGCTCCGGGACCGGCTGGGCGACGCGGCCCGCAAGACCATCGAGGACGCGTACACGGACGTCGCCATCGCTCGAAAGTCCGTGAACTATTACCGCGAGTGTATCGGGAGTTCGAACTGAGTATGAGCTCGGGACTGACAGAGGACGTCCTCGCCGAACGGGGCCGGCCGCGGCCGCCGGAGGGCGACCTGTCCGTCTCGGTCGTGATACCGGCTTATAACGCGGCCGGGACGATCGGCGAGACCCTCGAGTCGGTCCTCGCCCAGAGCCATGGCAGTTGGGAAGCCGTCGTCGTCGACGACGGCTCGACGGATTCGACCGCCGAGACGGTCAGGCGGTTCGCGCAGCGGGACGCCCGCATCCGGCTGATCAGCCAGGCCAACGCGGGCGAAGGCGGGGCCAGGAATACCGGCGTGGCCGAGGCGCGGTTCGACTGGCTGCTCTTCCTCGACGCCGACGACTGGATCTCGCCGCGCCACCTCGAGCGCATGACGGCGGAGCTGCGGGCGCACCCCGATTTGGACGCCGTTCATTGCGGCTACGCGCGGGTCACGCCGGACGGCACGCATGTCGAGGATCCGTACCGCCCGCCGACGGGCGACCTCTTTCCGACGCTCGCCCGCCGATCGGCCTTTCCCGTTCATGCATGCGTCGTCCGCAAGGCCCTCGTCGAGGAGGCCGGAGGGTTCGAGCCGTCGCTGCGGACGTGTACGGATTGGGACCTCTGGCAGCGGGTCGCGCGGACGGGGGCGCTCTTCGGCGCCGTGGACGAAGTCCTCGCGTTCTATCGCATGACCGCGAGCGGCGCGTCGCTCGACGCCTGGCGGTTGCTCGAGGACGACCTTCGAGTTCTGAGGCAGGGTCACTCGTCCGACCCGCGCGTGCGCAACCCGAAACCGGAGCACGCGGGCGGAGCGCCGCCCGAAGGGGTTCGGACGCAGGAGTTCTACCTGCTCTCGTGGTGCGCGGGTCTCCTCCTCGGTCGCGGCGGGGACGCGCGTCCGCTGCTCGGCATGGTCGGCGGGGATAGCTTCCCCGAGCTCTATCCGGCCGCCGTCGCTCAGTGCATCTTCGAGGCCGCCGTTCTGGCCAACTGTCAGGTGGCGGAGGCCTGGGAGCGGCTCTGGCCGGACATCTACGGGAACGTGGAGGAGTATCTCGTCGCGCTCGAGCGGCAATCGATGGCGCCGGACCTGGCTCGCCGCACGGGAATCGCTCTGAGGACGATGATGCTCAAGCGCTCGCCGAGCTGGCACGCGATCGTCGAGGAGCACGAGCGGCTGGTCGAGCGTCAGACGGCGGAGATCGAGGAGCTGAAACAGCGTCACGCGGCTTTGGACGGCGAGCTCGCCCATTGGACGCGTCTGGCCGGAGAGCGCGAGAGCGCCGTCGAGGCGCAGAGATCGCTCGTCGCGGCACATGACTACACCATCGAACTGCAGAAGAGGCTGATCGCCGAGCGCGACGAGGCGATCGAGGAGCAGAAGCGGCTCGTCAGGGATCGCGAAGCTGCCATCGAGGAACAGAAAAACCTCGTCAGGGATCGCGACAACGCCGTCGAGGAGTTGAAAGGCGTCATCCTGGATCGTGAAAACGCCGTCGAGGATCTGAAAAGAGTCATAGCCGAGCGCGAGAACGCCGTCCGGGAGCAGGAAAACCTCGTCAGGGAGCGTAACGAGGCGATCGAAGAGCAGAGACGGCGAATCGCGGAGCACGAGCAGGTCATCGAACGACAGAACCAGCTCGTAGCGGAGCACGAGCGCGTCCTCGAAGCGCAGTGGGAGAGTATCGCCGACCTGGAACGGGCCAAGGAAGATCTGGAACACACCAAGGCGGAGTTGGAACAGACCCGAACGAGGCTCGGGCAGGAGCGCGACAAGCTTCTCGCGACGATCGCGCAGAGCACGGCGGAGAAGGACACCCTGTTCTACTCGCCCGAGCGGCGGTTGGGCGACCTGATGCTCAACCGGCTCCGGCTCCGCAAGCCTCTGTTCGCGGCCGAGCGGTATCGCTCGGCGATCCGGCACCGCCTCGGGGTCGCGCGGGGCGCTTTCGAGAGCCGAATCGCCGTGGGTCGCGGCGCCCGCCCCAGGGTCGTCGCCTCGATCTGCTCGACGTTTCCGATCTACTCCCAAACCTTCGTCCACCAGGAGCTGACCCAGCTCGTGCGGCACGGGTACGACGTCCAGGTGATCTACTCCGAGCTCGACTCGAAGGACCGCCTCTCCCCGCAGCATGCGTGCCTGTGGGAAGGGAAACGCCACCTGGTCATCAACAGAGAGACGCACCGCCGCGACCTCGCGCACTACCGAGAGCGGATGCCCGAGAAGGTCGACTATCTGCTGGAGAGGCTCAGCGAGGCCTCCGGTCTCTCCCGTGATCACGTCGCGGACCACGACAACTTCCTCCAGGCGTTCTCGTTCACGCGAATGGTGGAGGCCTATCGTCCCCACTACCTGCACTCGTACTTCTTCTACGACCGATCGCTGATGTCGCTGATCGCGGGGTACCTCCTCGGCATCCCGCGGGGCGTGAGCTGCTACGCCGACCACCTCCTGAAGGACTACGAGCTCAAGGTCGTCCCGCTGCACATGGAGCTGTGCGACGTCGTCGTGGCGACGTCGGAGCGGATCAAGCGGGAGCTGCTCGGCATCGCGCCCGGGACCGACCCGGACCGCATCGTCGTCAAGCCCAACGGAATCGACACGGCCGCGTTCCCTTCGCTCGAGCGCGCGGAGCCCGGGGAGGGAACGCCGTTTCGCCTGGCCACGGTCTGCCGGATCGAGCCGAAGAAGGGGCTGCTCGATCTCGTCGAGGCCGTGCACATCCTGCGCGAGCGCGGCGTGAAGGTCGAGGCGCACGTCGTGGGAACGGTCGACGAGTGGAGCCAGGCGAGCAAGGATTACAAACACGAGCTGGACCAGCGCATAACCGATCTCGGGCTCTGGGGGACGGTGCACCTCGAAGGCCGCCAGACCCTCGACGGCATCCTGCGCTTCCTCGGCATGGCGCAGCTCTTCGTCGCGCCGTTCGTGGAGACGGAGGCGGGCGACAAGGACGGGATCCCGACCGCGCTGCTCGAAGGCATGGCGACGGGGCTCCCGGCGGTCGCGACCGACGCCGGCTCGATCACCGAGGTGGTGGACGACGGCGTGGACGGCCTCCTGGTTCCGCAGCGGAACCCGGCAGCGCTCGCGGACGCCATCGAGTCGCTTCTGAAAGACCCGGAGCGGCGCGCGCGCATGGGCCGGGAGGCCACCGAGAAAATTCGGCGTACCTTCGACGTGAAGGTATGCGAGGAGCCGTTTCATGAGCGGCTGCGAGACCTTGTCGCACCCCACGGCCGCAGGCGCGCCGAATCGAAGACATGACCCCACTATCCGGCTCGGCCCGACCGGGCCTCGCAGATCGCGAGATACACAGACCAAACCCAATGAGAGTTGCAATCATCGGGGGAGGCGCCTCCGGTCTCGCCGCGGGCTTCGAGTTGACGAAGCGCGGCGTGGAGGTCGAGGTGTTCGAACGGGGCACGACCCTTGGCGGACTCGCCGGCTCGTTTTCCCTGGACGGCGGAAACGTAGAAAAGTTCTATCACTTCATCTGCCGCCACGACGACTGCTACTTCGAAACCCTTGAGGAGCTCGGCCTCGCACACCTCCTCCGGTGGCGAGCGACCGAGATGGGACAGTACTACGACGGCGGACTGTACTCCCTGGGTCGGCCGCTCGACTTGCTTCGATTTCCGCATCTGGGCGTCGCGGACAAGGTACGCTACGGGTACAAGCTCAAGCGAATCACTTCCGCGCCCTGGGACGAGTGGCGGAAGCTCGACGGACTGCCCGTGCTCGAGTGGCTCGAAGACACCTTCGGCGAGGGCGTCTTCCGCCGCCTTCACGAGCCCCTCGTGCGGCTGAAATTCGGCGAGTACGTCGACAGGATCTCCGCGGCGTGGATGTGGGCTCGGTTCCACCGACTCGGCCGCTCCCGGACCCGCCTGGGGATGCGCGAGCAGTTGGGCTTCGTCGAAGGGGGGAGCCAGGTGGTGATGGACGCCCTCGGCGAGCGAATCCGACAGGGGGGAGGGAAGATCCATCTCGGCGCGACGGTGGATTCCTTGATACTCGACGTCGGAGCAGTACGGGGCATCGTCACGGACGGACGTCCGAGATATTTCGATTCCGTCATCTCGACGGGAGCGTTTCCCACGTTACTCAAGCTCGTACCCGCTTCGCTGACCGACCCGTACTGGGAGAATCTCAGGAGTATGGAGTGGATGGGAATCGTCTGCGTCTTCCTGCGGGCGAAGAAACGAATCACGAAGTACTTCTGGACGAACGTGAGCGACCCGAGGATCCACCTGCCCGGTTTCATCGAGTACACGAACCTCAACCCACTCCCGCACCTCGGCGGGGACAGCATCGTCTACCTGCCGCTGTACCTCCCGATCAGCGATCCCCGCTTCACGCGGCCGGACGAGGAGATCATTCGAGAGTTCCTGGGCTATCTCGAAATCATCAACCCGGGCTTCTCGACGGACGACGTCTCATTCGTCAAAGTGGTTCGCGAGCGGTACGCGCAGCCGGTCTGTGACGTGGGTTTCGGCGGCAGAATTCCGAGCATTCGAACGCCCGTTTCGGGACTGTACGCGACGGATTCGACACAGATACTTCCCGACGATCGGACGATCAGCAACAGCCTATGGCTCGGCAAATCGGCGGCTTCCTTCGTGCTTCAAGATTCGGTCCGAACCAACAACCTGGTTCACGCGAAAGTATAGGATAGGGGGAGGCGTGGAAGGCCCACCGGCGTTACACACGGCGATCCTCGAGGTTTTCCGTCGAGGATCCGCGGGCGTGCGGTCCCGGCTGCAACTGCGCGTCGACGATCGCGTCACGGCGGCGTGCGCGTGGGGTGTGTGGGCCGTAATGCTCGCACTGGCCCTGCTCGCCGTCTTCATGAACGGCAGGAACATGCCCGTCGTGGAAGATTGGCTGATGGTTCCGGCCCTCACGGGGAACGAGTCGAACCTCGCCGGGTGGCTCTGGGAGCAGAACGCGGAGCACCGAATTCCTTTGCCGAAGGTGATCCTGTTGTCGCTGTTGAAGCTGACCGGCGACTTCAGGGCGGGAATGTATTTCGATGTGCTGTTGGCCGGCGCGGTCGCGGCCTTCATGCTTCTCGGAGTCAGGGCGATGCGTGGCGGGAAGACCCGGCTCGTCGACGTCTTCTTTCCGCTGACCGTGCTGCACCTCGGTAACTGGGAGAACTTCTTCTGGAGCTGGCAGCTCACGCAGGCTTTCCCCGCACTGCTCGTCCTCGTCCTGATCGTGCGGGCCGCCGTTCACCCCAGATTCGACGACGGGGCGTCGGCCGTCATCGGGGGGATCGCGCTTCTCGTCCTTCCGCTGTGCGGCGCGCCGGGCCTGTTCGCGAACGCGTTCTTCCTGTCGTGGCTCGTGGGGTGCGCGGCGTTGAACTGGAGACGCGCGCGGGCCGCCGGATCGCCGACCTGGCCGAGCCTTTTCGTGTTTGTCTGCGCGCTCGGCTCGGTCGCGGAGATCGGTCTCTACTTCATCGGCTACGAGTCGGCCGGCTACCCGCCGAGCCCGAGCCTCTGGTTCACGCTCCAGATCGCGGCGAGATTCATCGTGATGAGCACGGGCCTCGCGGCGCTCGAGTTCGGGATCTTCTCGGTTCTCGTCGTCGCCGGGCTCGTCGCGGCGAGCGCCGCGCAGGCGGCGCTCAGTCTCGTGAAGGGCGACCCGAGCGAGAGGCCTCGTATGGCGGTGCTCCTTCTCATGCTCGGAATGTGGGTGGGATTCTGTTGCCTGGTGGCCGCTTCGCGGGCGGGATTCATCGCGACCTTCCCGAGGATCGGCTCGATGTCCCGGTACGTGCTAATGTTCTGTCCCGTGATCGTCATTTCGTTCCTCATCTGGGAGGCGGCCGGCCGGGCGCGGGCGCGCCGCTTCGTGCAGGCGGGGATGGCGGTCGCGATGTTCGTGCTCGCCCCGTACAACTACCGCCTCGGGTCGAACTGGAACTACTGGTACTCGGGGACGTATCGCGCCGTCGAGACGGAGGTTCGAGCGGGTACGCCCGTGCAGGCGCTCGCGAAACGGTTCAACCAGGACCTCGCGCACTGGCTGGAGCCGGAGACGCTCGCGGAGCGCATGAGGATGTTGCACGATCGTCGCTTGACGATCTTCGCCGAGATGCCGGAGTCGGCTTTCCAGCAATGAGCGGCGTATGGAAGGGTCGGACGAAATGCTCGCTCTCGGCCGGGCGCGGGCCGTCGTTGATGGTTCGAATTCGCCCGTGGTACCATCCCAAAATCCTTTATCGCCTTATTCTCCCGAACGCAGGATCGACTCGCCATTGTTTGGAGTGTGCCACGTACCCACAGCCGAAGTACCTACGGATTCCCGTAGAGTGCCCACGGCCTCGACGCGGGCTTTCTTGCCTGACCTCCGACGGCCCGCGGCGGTTTCGCGCTCGTGATTGGGTGATGGACGTATGAATGACGGTCGCATGATGCCGCACATCCAGGAGCGCTACGACGAGGCGCGCAGCCTGGAGAACAAGGCATTCCGGTCGGCGTGTTATGCCCCTTTCGTTTCGATGTTCTTCACGACGCAGGGACAGGTCCTCGCATGCTGCAAGAACGGGAGTTACGTGCTTGGGAACGTGAAGGAGCAGCGGCTCCGGGACATCTGGACGGGTGAGAAGACGCACGCGCTTCGGGAGGCGCTCCGCCAGTATCGTTTCAACCTGGACTGCGACTTCTGCGAGTGGGAGATAAACGGTATCACCGGAGGGAACTACCAGACGGCGACTCCCCTGCTTTTCGACGAATTTGCCGTGCCGTCGCCCGTACCCGAGTGGCCCGTCCAGATCGAGTTCGAGGGCAGCAATACGTGCAACTTCGAATGCATCATGTGCAACGGGGACACGTCCTCCTCGATTCGAGCTCACCGAGACGGTCTCCCCGCGCTGCCGAGGCCTTACGGCGACGCGTTCTTCGAGGACATTCGCCCGTTCCTGCCGCACCTGAAGCGCGCGCGGTTCTTCGGGGGGGAGCCGTTTCTCACACCCGAGTCCCGGCGGATCTGGGAGATGATGATCGAGGATGGGCTCTCCACCGAGTGTCACGTCACGACGAACGGGTCGCAGTACAACGAGCGGATCGAGCGGTACCTCGAGTCCCTGCCGTTCCACCTCGTGGTCTCCCTGGACGGCGCCACGAAGCAGACGCTCGAGCAGATTCGAGTGAATAGCCGGTTCGAGCAGGTGGTCGAGAACATTCACCGGTTTCGGGACTACGCTGGGCGTCGGGGAACGAGCTTTCATATCGCGTTCTGCCTGATGCGCCAGAACTGGCACGAGTTCGGAGACCTGCTGCTCTTCGCGGAGAGCCTCGGCGTCGAAGCTTGGGTGAACACCGTCATCGATCCTGCGTTCTGCAGCCTGTACACCCTCCCGCGGAGCGAGCGCGCCCGCGTCGTCGAGGCCCTCACCCGGCAGGAGATTACACTGCTGGACCGGCTCGAGCTGAACAGAACGGCCTGGGTCGAGACGCTCCGCAAGCTCCGAAGCTCCGACGCGTCGGGGCAGGCGCAGCGGATGACGGAGATGCTGGACCGGTTCTATGTCCAGGACGACGCGGTGCAGAAGGCCACCGTGTTGGTCCGAGAGGGACGCTACGGCGATGCGCTCGCCATGGCGCGGACCGTATCCGAGAGCGAGCCCGTCTACTACAAGGCGCTGAATCTGCGCGGGTACAGCCAGAATATGCTCGGCGATCTGGACGGAGCCGAGCGAGACCTGACACGAGCGCTCGACGTCACGCGAAAGCGGCCCGAAGCCTTGCTCAACATGGCGCGGCTCTCGGCAAAACAGAATCGTCTGCGCGAAGCGCACGAGTACGCTCTACAGGCCGAACGGCATGTACAGCCCGAAACCAAGATTCACTACGAAGTGAGCGAGGTCCTTGCGTTCATCAGCGCCCGGCGTGGCCGATTGCTACAGGCCTACAGGGCGTTACGGCCGATCGTCGAATTACAGGCCCGGCGTTCGCCGATCGCGGGGTCGGTGTATCCGGCCGACGGGCTGCGGCGCGAGGTCGTCGCCGAGCTCGAGTCGAATCCGAAGAGGCCATGGGCCCGCCTGAACAAGCGGCTCGTTTCGTCTCTCCTTTCGGCCGGGCGGCTCGAACTGACGAGGAGAGAGAATCCGGGCTCGATCTCGCCGCTCCGGACCGCGAGAAGCTGGCTCTCAAAGCGGCGCGGCCGCCGGCCGCTCGTCTCGGTGGTAACTCCGTTCCTCAACGCGGAGACATTCATGCGGGAGGCTGTCGAGAGCGTGCTGGCCCAGACGTATAAGAACTGGGAACTGATCCTCGTCGACGACGGCTCTACGGACGGCAGCACGGCGATAGCGCGGCAGTACGCGGCGGACCACCCCGGAAGGATCTTCTACGTCGAGCATGAGAACCATGAGAACCGTGGCGGGTCGGCCTCGCGCAATGTCGGCATCCGCCGGGCTCGGGGCGAGTATGTTGCCATGCTCGACTCCGACGACGTGTGGCTGCCGGAGAAGCTCGAGCGACAGGTGGCAATCCTCGAGGCCGAGCCACGTGCGGCGCTGGTCTGCGGTCCGAGCCTCTACTGGCATGGATGGACGGGCGACGCTTCGGACCTCTCGAAGGACAACGTGCGTCATCTCGGAGTCGAGCCCGACAAGCTCTACGAGCCGCCGGATCTCCTGGAACTCCTCTACCCGTTGGGCGGCGCCGGCGCTCCGTGCCCGTCCAACCTGCTCTTGAGGCGAAGCCTTCTGGTGCCCGAGGGGGGGTTCGAGGAAGAGTTCAGAGGCATCTACTTCCTCTACGAGGACCAGGCCTTCCTGGTGAAGACGTATCTGGCTCACCCCGTCTATATATCCTCCGAGTGCTTGGACAAGTATCGTATCCATCCCGATTCCTGTATGTCGAAAGTCAAAGGCGCGGGACAGTACGACACGGTTCGGAACTACTTCCTGACGTGGTTCGGAAATTATCTGGTCGAGCATGGCTTCAAAGACACACCCGCATGGGACACATATCAGGAGGCGCTCGTGGCGAATTCGAATCTAACCCAGCTCGAGTCGGGAATCACCAGACGCAAACGATGGTTCTTGCGGCAGGCGGGTGAAAATCGCGCGAGCCTGGTCTATCTGTCCGACGATCGCGAGGCCGTCCGGGTCGTCATCGGCAAGGCGAGTTCGCGGGTAGCGTACGACATTCAGCTGAACCTTCCGCGCCTGAGCGCGAAGGCGGGGAGCCGCTACCGCGTCGCCTTCAAAGCGCGGGCGGAAGCGCCGCGGACGGTCGGCCTGGGCTTCGCCAGAGCGGGCGATCCATGGACGAACCTCGGGCTCTATCAGACCAAGGAATTCACGCCCGAATGGACGGAGTTCGTGGAGGAGTTCGTCGCGTCCGACGACGAGGAGAACGCGCGAATCCACTTCGACCTGGGCGAGTCCGACGCCATGGTCGAGCTGTCGTCATGGGTCTTCGGCGAAGTCGTCGAGATCGAGGAGGGGACGGACGAGCCCCTCGAGACGGACTCGCCCGAGGGCGAGAGCACCGGAGTCGCGCCGGCGCCCAAACCGTCTGGCTCGGGCGTTCCTGCCGCGGTCGGCGTGGCCGTCGCGGGTCGAGCCGTTCGCGTGATCGACCAGAACGTCCAACGAGACGACGTCCCGGCGAGTAACGACTGGGGCTGGGACAGGGGGCTTCCGATCGACCGGCACTACATTCAGGAATTCCTCCACCAGCATGCCGACGACATCAAGGGGGCAGTACTTGAAATCGGCGACGACGTCTACGCGAGAATGTACGGCGGCGAGCGCTTGACGAGCGCGGACATCCTCGACATCAACGAGGAGAACCCCCGCGCGACGATCATAGCCGACCTGACTCGCGCCGATGCGATCCCCGACGACTCCTACGACTGTCTCATCGTTCCGCAGACGCTCCAGTTCACCTACGACCTGAACGCGGCGGTCGGGACGCTCCACCGAATCCTCAAACCGGGCGGAACGCTTCTGGTGACGATGCCGGGAACGACGCGGACCGTCGAGAACGACCCTTCGGGCACCTGGTACTGGTCGTTCACCCCCGCGTCGGCGCGCCGGTTGTTCGAGGAGGCGTTCGCGGGGGGCGAGGTCTCGGTTCGTACGTACGGAAGCTTCGTCACCGCCATCTCGTTTCTGCGAGGGCTCGCGACGGAGGAGCTTACGGACGAAGAGCTGAACATGGACGACCCCGACTATACCGTTATCGTCGCGGCGCGGGCCGTCAAGGGGCGGGACCGCCGATGATGCGCTCTGCCATCGAGAACAAACGGCGGCGCGCCGCTCGCGCGCCTCGGCGGCCCGACGGCCGGCCGCTGATCCTGATGTACCATCGCATAGCCGAGCCGGACAGCGATCCGTGGGCGCTCTCGGTGACGCCGGCGCACTTCGGCGAGCAGCTCGATGCACTGCGGCGACGCGCCGACCCGATGTCGCTGGCGAGGCTGGTCCGACACCTCGAACAGGGGACCCTGCCGCGCCGTGCGGTCGTTATTACGTTCGACGACGGCTACGCCGACAACCTTCACAACGGCGGGCCGCTCCTCGACCGCCACGACGTGCGAGCGACCATATTCCTCGTGAGCGGGTACGTCGACAGCCCGCGCGAGCTCTGGTGGGACGAGCTCGATCGGCTCTTCCTTCGAGCGGGCGAGCTCCCGAGGGAGCTTCGCGTCGACCTCGACGGCGAGGTGAAGCACTGGGACCTGAGCGACATGGCCGTGTACAGCGACGAGGACGCGAAAACGCATCGCGAGTGGCGGGCGTGGCAAGCCCCTCCGACCGTGCGCCATGCCGCCTACCGCGAGCTGTGGGAGCGACTGCGTCCTTTGTCGCACGAGGAGCGCCAGCGGCATCTCGGCGAGCTGCGTTCGTGGGCGAACGTGGGGGCCGAGGGACGGCCGAGCCACCGAACGCTCACGAGCCGTGAGGTTCAGGACGCGGCCCCATGGGGGCTCTTCGAGTTCGGGTGCCACACGGTGACCCATCCTCGACTCTCGAGTCTGTCCGAGGCGCAGCAGTGCGCCGAGGTTCGGGAGAGCAAGGCGAGCCTCGAAGCGTTGATCGGAAGGCCGATTCGCAACTTCGCGTACCCGTACGGGAGCGACTCCGACTTCACGGCCTACACCTCGAGCGTCGTCCGCGAGTGCGGTTTCGCTTCGGCCTGTTCGACGATTCCCGGTGCGGTCAGGAGCAACCACGATCTCTTTCGGCTGCCCCGTCGCGCGGTCGAGGATTGGAACGGCGACGAATTCGAGCGCAAGCTGTCCGAGTGGTTAGCGTAGCCCTCGGCCCCGATCCTCCTCAAAGCTCGCCGAACTTGGAAACGATCTCGTCGATGTTCGGAATACGGGTGTACGACGAGAGATCGTTGAGCTTGGAACTCGGTTCCAGGATACCCCTCACCCGATCGTCGTCCGTCGGGACAGTTACGCCCAGCCATTCTCCGATAGCGGCGATGTATCTCACCCTCGTGTCGATGTCGATCTGCTCACCGAAAAGGTCTTCGTAGTACACCGTCATCGTCCTCAGTCCCGAGAGACTTGCGACGATCTGGTCTTCCCAGCCAGAAGCGTGATGCACGTACCATGCGATCACGTCCTCGTCGAGCGGGCCGAGGCTGCGCGACTCGAGTTCCGTTCGGTAATGAGCGGCCTCGCGAATCGAATGCGGACGATCATGGTAATGGCCCCAGAGGTCGGTCTGTTGTCCGAGCAGATCGGAGATAATTCTTGCTAACTGATTTCTTCTCCTCAAGAACAGCACCTTCCGGGCGCACTTCAGGAGCGAGGCGTTGACGCCGACCCAGGCCTCGTTCTGCGAAAGGCTTTCCAGTGTGGATTGATGGCTTTTATTCGTGAACGGCCATCCGTTCGGGTCCCAAACATGTTTGATTCCCTGAAACTTGGAAAACCTGCTACGACACAACGCCTCGAAATCGTCAGGGTGCCGCCAGGAATCGCCGAAGTCCGGTTCGTAGGCTATTCTCACATCCGAATCGAGCCGGAGGGCGCGAAAGATTGCGGTGCTTCCGGAGCGGGGTAGCGAAACCACAGCGAAGTTGAACGCGGGGGGAGGAACAGCACGATGCTCCACTCTGCGCGACGGCGCGAGCCGTGTCGCTCCTTCCATACGAGGCGGGTCGCCGGCGGCCGGGGGCCAACCTGAAAGCCGGTTAATCCAATGGTTGATGGAATTGGACATAATCCCTGTAGGTGATGGCAGACTGATGCTTGCTCTACGCTCGCCGGGCGGGCCGATAGATGGACAAAAGCACTCGCAGTCCTGGGGATTGAATCTGTTGAGTGAGACTTAAGATGGCCCGCGACATGGATTTACACCCATACCGCGGTACTGGAATTATCCACGACGACACGACGATGTCAAGAAGAAATTGGCCTATATGTCTATTTCCTGGGCGCGTTTCCGTCGTCGTGGTCAAATGGACATAGCAGCCAGAGTCCTGCCATTAGGCTGCGAGGCAACCAATGGGGCTCCCAGTGCGAGGTGTGAAGAGAAGTGGGGCGACAGTGAGGAATCGAGCCACACTGAAGCCGCGCGTTCATCACACGAGGCAGCTCCCGATCCAGGTCCGGTTTCAGCCGTGAGTCGGTCGACGGGATCGGGATCTCGCTACCACGAACGTCGTGGACAAGCGTTCACCGTTCCGGACCGGGAGCTTCGAGCCGCCTCGAATCCTCCACGAAACGCCGGGCCCACTCGTCGTTGATTGCGTCGCTCTGCTGTCTCAGAACCGACTGCGGAATTGCTTTGTGCTCCGGATACGCAATTCCGAGAAATTTCAGGATTTCCCTGAGAGTGTGATCGTACGAGCCGACGAACGACTCGTACGTGAGCCTGAACGGCTGAATATTCGATCGTCGAAAGAAATCCTCCCATCTGCCCGACTCCTCGATCAGAGTCCGGTGCAGGTGCGAGATCTGAGCGAAGTCATACTCCAGGCGAGGACCGCTGCCCTTGAAACGCTTGAACATCCGCGACAAAGGCGTCCATCGGTACGACTCCCATTCATCCGATTGAATGGCCTTCGCGAGCGACACGGCTTGCCGAACCTTATCCTCACGAATCAGGTAGATGTAGTGCAGGTTCGGAAAGATCGACCGGAATAACTCGGCCGCCGACTGATTCTCCGAAGTGGCGAGCGGACGGAGTTTCCTTACGACCAGGTCGAGGTAGCCCTGCATCATTTTCACGCCGAACACTCCGTTGCACGTGCCGAAATGCAAAACTTGCTTGACGGAATTCGCCGGCGAGAGCGAGCAGAATAGCTTCTCGTACTCGTTGAGGTTATTCGGCTGGTCGACCTCGCGAATCCAGCCGATGAAATGCTCGTCAGGCACGCCGGCGACCTTGGTTCTCGTCAAAGCGTCACGGAGGAACCCGCTTCCACTCCTCTGAGTCGTACAGATCATATACGAGACCGTGGGGCGCTCCGGCTCCTCGACGAGACCCGTGGGAGTACTACTCGTCATACATATCTCTCGCGCATTCGTAGACTTGTCCTAAGAGGTTCATTCTAGTTACCCGTACGTGACTCGCGAATGGGATCCTTCTTGCGATCGAAACCGGAACGGTCGCCATCCACGGGAGGGAATGCTTTCATTGATCGGGGAGAAGGCCGACGTTGCAGGGGTGCGGGTCTTCGCGTGGAATTGTCGGAGAAGGGAGGCGCGGCGTCAAGGCCATGTGCCGCCGGAACATGCCTGTCGACGCGGCGTTTCGAGGCTTCGAGCCACTCTCGCCCGCAGGGGACGGTGGGACATGCGCGCCTTCAGCGCACCTCCCGACCCGGCTCGCGACTCGCTGCCGGTGGTTCTTGACAGAGAACATGGCCCGGGTATACTCCGGCGAATGTCCGCCGACCCCCAGGTAACTCGTTCGATACCAACATGGCTCCGAGACCTGTCCCTCCTGGCTCTGGTCACTACACTGGGCACGTTCCTCTTCGCGCACCGGCTCGGGTTCTATAGCGACGACTACGCCTTCCTGAGCGTCTTTCGGTTCTCGACGGACCAATCCCTGATCGGGCTGGCCAGGTCGTTCGTCGACGCGAACGTCGAAACACTGGCGCGTCCGGGCGGAATACTCGGTTTCGTAATTCTCTACGAACTCTTCGGGACGAACCCGCTGGGGTACCACGTCGCGATTCTGTTCGTCTATTTTCTCGGCCTGTGCGCCTTCTATTTCGCGTTGCGGGGTTTCCTCGGCGACCGCACGGTCGTCCTGGCAGTGGTAGCGGTGTACAGCATCCTTCCTCACTACTCAACGGATCGTCTCTGGTACGCGTCGTTCCCGGCCCTTTCCAGCACATTGGGATCCTAAGCTTAGAATTCCACGTGGACAAGTTGTCGCG
>JADMIO011409294.1_pt1 | contig 53863 bp, 39 predicted proteins | sample 8958161 | NCBI WGS metagenome assembly JADMIO01 (sample SAMN16585339, study PRJNA669376) | soil metagenome | isolation source: Crop rotation soil | place: USA: Cullars Rotation, Alabama | collected 2011
GCCGCGACTTCAAGTCACGTGAATTCCAAGCTTCGGATCCCACTGTGCTGGAAAGGTATCACCCCGTCCTGTCGCCGTGAACGGGCCCGTCACCGACACCGTCTCGATCGCCGGCATCCCGCCGCGATTGACGGCAAAGCCCCAGTTCGGCAACCGGTAGAGCCTGGGGCTCTCGTACTTGAATACGCCATCCAGAAATGCCACCTGGAGCAGGTGACTACCGGCGCTGGCGGCAAATCGGATTTTCAGCTCGTCGTCGGCGTGAATCTCGTATTGCGTACGCTCATCCCGTTTCGCGCCGGGCGCCGCTGCCGGCGGCAGATTATCGGGCGGAGGCGACGCGCCCACCCGCTGGCCAACGGTCAACACGCGCACCCGCGATCGGTCGAGCCGCACGTCAATCTGGTGCTCGTCGTCCAAGCCGCGTATCTCCCCGGATCCGTCGCGGGTACGCTGAAGCCGAATCTTCAGCTCGTATTCGCCGTCGACCGGGAAATGGTGACGTGCTGCCAACCCGCCGCGCGTTCCGAACGGCAGGTCATCGTCCATCCGGTCGTCCTGCATCAGGGCAGGCTCCTCGAGCAGCCGGTAGACCTGGGTCGCCCGCGGCGTGGAGGGATCACCGACGGCAAGCCGGCTGATCGAGCGCGCGGCCGAGAGGTAGCGGTCCATCAACGCCGGCGAGAGCGACAGCGCGTCCGCGATGTTGTCGAACCCGTAGCTCAGGTCGTCCGGCGGAAGGATCGATCGAACGTCGACCTCGAGACCGAGCAGGTCTCGAATCACATTGCCATATTCGAAACGGTTCAAGCGGTGGATGGGCGGACGTCCCGGGTTCGGGTGCGCTGCCGCCGCCCGGTCGAGCGTCCGCTCGAGCGCCGCGGCGACGGCCTCGTACGTGGCGTCGTCCGGGTGAGCTGTTCCGGCCGGGGGCATCGCCCGCGTTCGCAGCTTCTTGACGACCTTTTCCCACACGGGAGCCGACTCCGGGACGGCGGCCAACTCCGGCGCATCCAGGTTCAACCCGGCGGTTTTCAACCGTGCGTTGTGGCAGGTGATGCAGTACCGGCTGATGGCCGGCCGGACGGCGTCGCCGTACGTGGTGTCGGCTGGCGGCTGAACGCTTCCCTGACGCGCGGCGGTCCTGGCGGACCCCGCGGCGGCCCCCAACGCCGCTGAACCGACTTCCGTCGTGCTGACGACGCCCACCGCGAAGAGCGACGCGGCAAGCAACACGCGGGATCGATAGGAAGCTCTCATCGGTTACTGCCGTTTTACGACTGGCTGCGCGCCGAGGTTACGAAGAAGCGCCGCCGTGCTGACCCTGGTCGTCAACGCAAAGTCCACGTCGCCGAACGTCAGAGCGAGCGGCGTCTCACCCTTGGCGTCCTTCACGTCGATGCTGGCGCCTTTACTCGCCAGATACTCGATCACGGAGTCGGCTGACGTACTCGCGGCCGAGTGGATCGCCGTCTGGCCGGCGCGATTGGTCGCATTGACGTTGACTTTGAAGTCGACGAGCAGCTTGACCGCATCGAGCGCCCGCGCAAATTCGCCGGCGGTGTTCTGGTCGGCCCCTTCCGCCCGGCCCGTGCCTGCCGCCAGCATCAACGCGGTGGTTCCGTCGTCTGTGGCCAGCGTCGGATCGGCGCCGCCTTCGGCGAGGACCTGCATCACGGCCGGATCGGCAACCTTGGCCGCCAGCAAAAAGGGAGTCGCGCCCGCCAGATTCCCGCTCGATCTGAAATTCGGCAGCTCTCCGGGCAGCGCTCGCGGCAGGCGCTTCGCCCGGGCGTTGGGATCCGCCCCGTACTCGAGAAGGCGCCGCACGAGGCCCACTTCTCCGACATGTTTCCACACCGCGGCGTGCAGGGGCGTGACTTTCGACATGTCCGCCAGGTTCGGGTCCGCACCCTGTTCGAGGAGCGCAGTCGCCATCTGCTCCCGCGCGTTGTGCGCCGCGACGAGCAGCGGCGTCGTCCCATCGGATGACGTTTCGTTCACATCGGCCCCGGCGTCAATCAACAGCCGCGCGGACTCGACGTCGCCGTCGCGCACGGCGAACAACAGCGGAGTGAAGCCGTTCACCGACCGCGCGTGCAGGTCGGCCCCATGCTCCAACAGCGCGCGGACCGTCTCGGGGTGCGCCCACGAGGCGGCCCACATGAGCGCGGTCTCGTGCCGGGACCCTTCCTGCGCGTTCGGATCCGCGCCGCGGGTCAGCAGCGCACGGGCAGCTTCCGCAGTCCCTGTCCGCGCGACGGTCATCAACACCGTCTCCCCGGTGGCGAGAGCCGCGCCAGGGCGCGCTCCCGCCTGCAGGAGGCGCTCAACCACTTTCGCGTTGCCGTTGAGCGCTGCCAGATGCAGCGGGGTCACCCCGTAGACGTTCGCCGCATTCACGTCGGCGCCGCCGCGAATGAGAAGATCGGCGAGCTCCGCATCGTTTCGGTGCACCGCCCACGCCAGCGCCGTCGCCTTGTCCGCTTCGGCCGCGTTGACGTCGACTCCCTGCTTGAGCAGCGAGCGTGCGCCGGCCAGGTCCCAGCGCCGGATTGCATCGATCAACGGCACGTCCCCTGCGGCGAGCAGTGGACGGCCGTTGCCGACGAGCAGCGGCACCGTCAGGATGAAGAGCCGGGCAAAGCGGCGCACGGACATCAGCCTCTAACTCGCCTGCTTCGCATTCCCCCGCGGCAGGAACTTGGTCACCACGCGCTGCTGCGCCGAGAAGAGCGAGTACCAGAGTGTCCCGTCCTGGTCCAACTCGAATTTGGTCGAGTGGGATCGAAGCCGCGGGAACGGATAGTAGGTGAATTTCTCGGTGCGGGGATCGAATTTGATGATCGAGTTGTACACGGCGTTTTCGATCCACAGCGTCCCGTCCCGATCGGACCAGGTCTCGTATGGATTCCCGTATTTGAGCGGCAGCTTGTATTCGCTGACCTTGCCCGTCTTCGCATCGACCCTGGCGATCCGGTTTCCGAAGTACTGGTTCGCCCATACGTTGCCGCTCGGGTCGATCGTCAACCGCCGGTTGGACGCGCTTGTCGGATACGTCGTCCACTTGTTGGTCTTGGGATCGTACAGGGCGATCCCGTAGAACGCGCCGTATCCGACGGCCCAGATGCGATCCTCTTTGTCCGGAAGGAGTCCGTACCAATTCGCGCCGTTGACCGGATCGAATTCGGTGACCTTCTTCGTCACGGCATCGACCCGATTGATGCGGCTGTAGCCGTACACGGTCGTGAACCAGATATTGCCCTTCGAATCGAGGCGGAGCGTGTGCCCGCCGCCGCCCAGGTGGGGTGCCGGATAGCGCCCTACTAACTTGCCGGTCTCCGGATCGAACTCTCCGGCGGCATCATCCCCGAGCCCGGCGTAGTACACCTTCCCCTTGAACTCCTGCACGACGTGCGGCCGCGGGTTGATGTTGTTCTCGTAAGGGATGCGCCACTCTTTCGAGCGGCTCGCATAGTCCGGATTATGCGTGTCGACGGCAACGATCGAGCCGCTGCCGTAGCCGCCCAGCCAAATCACACCAGGCTTGGACGGGCTCGGAAAGAGAAAGGGACTGAGTGCGCTGACTTTGGCGTCCGCGAAATCGGGAGCCGGCGCGAGCGGCGATTCGTATTCGACGAACATGGCCTGCGACAGTGCGGCCTCGTCGCGAACGATCGGGTCCAGCTTCCAATCGCGCAGAGGACGTCCCGGCGGAAAGATCTTCGCCAGGTACTTGATGACCATGTCCTTCTCCGCATCGGTCATCGCGTGATCCTGCGCGGGCGGCGCCTTGATGCCAGCGTTGTCGGTGTTGGCGCCGCGGTCGCCGCCGCGCGACCAGGCTTCCTGGTCGAACATCCGAAGGGTCCGGCGCCGCCACTCGGCTTCCGTGTACCCGTTGCCGCGACGATGCCACCCGGCCGGTCCATGGCAGCCGAAGCAATGCTTTTCCAGGATCGTACGACCGGGCTCTGGAGGATAGAGCGTGTCGTAGTCCACCAGCTCCACGTTGGACGGCGAGTCCTTGGCGCGCAGCGCAAGATCGACCTTCACAGGCGTCCCGGCCGCGACGTCCACTGACATCGAAGGCGATTCGAAATTGTCTTCGACGACTTCCACCTTGTACTGGCTCGGAGGCAGGCCGCCGATCTGATAGGTTCCGCCTTGCGTGTACACCGTGTACCCGATGCGATGCACGGTATCGGTTGCTTTGACCCGTAAGGCCGTCACCGCGCCGCGATCGGCCGTGACGGATCCGGCGATTGTCCCGCTGCCCGCACGGACCGGGGTCTGTGCGACGAGCTGCCGGCCCGGCTGCCACAACGCGAGCGCGAAGCCGCCGATCGCCACCCACACGCCATAGGTGCCCGCACTCACGCGGCGCCTTCGTGTCGGTTTCTCAATTTGCTGTTGCATCACCCGCCTCCAAGAAGACGCAAATGTCCATTGCGCGCGTCACACGCGAATCGGTACCTTCCGCACGGGTTTCCCAGTGGCCGCAAACACCGCGTTCGCCACGGCCGGGATAATCGTCGGGTTCACAGCCTCACCCGCTCCTGACGGCTCCTCCGAGCTCGGCACCAGGTGCACGTCGAATTCAGGAGCCTCGTCCATTCGGATGACGTCGTAGTTCTGGAAATTGGCTTGCTGCACTCGCCCACGGTCGAGGGTGATCTCGCCCTTCAGCGCCGCCGACAACCCGAAGATGAGTCCGCCCTCGATCTGCTGCGTCAGGATACCCGGGTTGATGATCTGTCCGCAGTCGATCGCGCAGACCACCCGGTGGACGCGGACCTTGGCGGCGGCAATCGAGACTTCCGCGACCACCGCGTTGAAGGTGCCGACGTTCCCGCCGATCGCCACGCCGCGCGTGCGGCCCGCGGGAAGGCTCTTGCCCCATCCCGCTTTCTCCGCCGCGAGATTCAGCACGTTGAGCATCCGCGGCGAGTCCTTCAGGAGACGCCGCCGCACCTCGACCGGATCCTTTCCGCCCAACGCGCAGAGCTCGTCGAGAAACGACTCGGCGAAAAACGTGTTCTGCGACGCGCCGGGCGCACGCCAGTACGAGACAGGCACGATGGTGTTCGCGACGCGGTAGTCCACCAGGAAATTCGGAATCGCGTACGGGACGTTGGACAGGCCTCCGACCGCGGTCCCATCGACGCCGTCGCGTAGAAACGAAAACGACGGACACGCGACACGAGCCGTCACGGCCAGGGGCCACCCCTGCGCGTCCACGCCGCCGCTGAACGCGACATACGCGCCGGGGCGGTAGTAGTCGTGCTGCATGTCGTCTTCGCGCGACCAGGTCACCTTCACCGGCGCGGACGTATGCTTGGCGATTTCGGCGGCCTCCGCCACGTAATCCAACTCGCCTTCGCCCCGGCGGCCGAAGCCGCCGCCACAGTACATCGTGTGAAACGCGACCTTGTCCGGCGGCAGCCCGAGCACCTCGGCCACCACGGCGCGTGAGGTCGTGGGGCTTTGCGTCGACGCCCACACCTCGGCCTCGCCGTTGCGCGCATGCACCGTGCAATTGAGCGGTTCCATCGAGGCGTGGGCAAGAAACGGCGCTTCATAGGCCGCATCGATGCGCTTGGCGGCCGTGCCGAGCGCCGCAACGGCGTCGCCGTCGCGGCGCGCCACGCCGCCTGCTTCGTTGACGCGCTCCGCAAACATCTTGGAAATCCCGGCGCTCGTCACGGATGCGCCGTCGCCTTCGTTCCATTGAACCGAAAGGGCGCGGCGTCCCTGCATCGCGGCCCACGTGTTGTCGGCAAGGACCGCGACACCGCGCGAAATCTGGACGACGTCCTTCACGCCGGGGACGGCTTTCGCCTTCGTCGCATCGAAGCTCGCGACCTTGCCGCCAAACACCGGACACCGCTCGACCACCGCGTACACGAGGCCCTGCGGACGCGCGTCGATCCCGTACATCGCGCGGCCCATGATCTTGTCAGCGGTATCGAGGCGCTTGACGGGCTTTCCGACGACCTTGAACTCTTTCGGATCCTTCAGCCGCACGTTCTCGGAAACGGGGAGCTTGGCCGCCGCAGCCGCGACACGGCCGAAGTTCACCTGCGCCTTCGTCACCTGATTGGTGATGACGCCGTTTTCGGCGCGGCATTGTGAGGGATCGACCCCCCACTCTTGTGCCGCCGCGCGGATCAACATCTCTCGCGCCTGCGCGCCGGCCTTGCGGAGCGGCTCCCACGTCGACCGGATCGCCCGGCTGCCGACCGTCGTCTGATGGCCGAACGACGCCGGATCGACCGGCGCGAGCGCCATCCGCACTTTCGACCAATCGCACTCCAGTTCCTCGGCCAGCATTTGCGAGCACGCGGTCGTCGGTCCCTGTCCCATTTCGCTCTTGGGAATGAAGAACGTCACCAGATCGTCGGTCCCGATATGGATGTACGCGTTCGGCTTGCCGGCCGGCGGCGGGGCGAACATGTTCCCCGGCGGGGTGCCGACCTGTTGAGCGGCGCTCAAACGGCTCTGCACGACGAAGCCAAGCAGCAGACCGCCGGTTCCCGTGATGAAGCTACGCCGGCTCAGGTTGACCGTGGAACTCAAGGCCGCCTCCCTCGCTGTCAGTCTCAAATCGAACCCCGTGTCATCTAGTGCGCGAGCGGATCGGGCCTCAACTGGAACTTGACCAGCTTGCTGAGAGTGCCCTTTCCACCTTCGATATGCCAGTTGGCGAGATTGCCATAGGACGACCACAGGCCGCGGCCCTTCCATCCCGCGTCCGGATCGTCGATTCGTCCATCGTGCAACCGGGCGTAGAACCCGAGCGGATACGGGACGCGGAAGGTCACGACTTCACCGGTCCCGGGGATCAGCGCGTACAGCGCATCCGCGTTGGTCCCTTGCACCATCGGGATGTTCGCGCCGAGGCCAAGGGTATTGAACTGATCGACCCACGGCACGTAGGTCCAATCGGCGGTGAGATCGGTCCCCTGAATCCGCGGCCCGGGCATCGGATACAGCGTCCAACCTTCGGCGCAATGTTTGCCGGTGGCCGTGGGCCCGTTCAGGACCTTGCACTTGCGACGGTCGAAGCTCGCGAACTCGCCGGTACCTGAAAAGTTGATCCAGGCGACGCCGTTGCCGTCGATGTCGACGCCGTGCGGTCCGAGCGCCTTCCCGTCCGGCACGACATACTGCTCCGCGCGGCATGTTTCGGGCGGATTCGAGCCGAGCTCGAGCCGCGTGAGCACCTGGGCGGAGGCGACCCAGTGTGCGTTGTCGACCGGACTCACACCGTCGCCGTACCCGGGGATCCTCACGCGGTGATCCTTGGTCGGATCGACCGGCTGATCCGGCTCGGTCCACGGGCGCGTGATCTTCCCGTCCCCGTTGGTATCGAGAACCGCCGGACACCATCCCTGAGCCTTCTCGGCGGATTTGGTCTCGTCGTAGATCCGGGTCTTCACAAAGCCCACGACATCCGCAGTCCCGCCGGTGTTGCTGAAGTGAATCGTGTCGTCGGGATCGGAAGCGATGCGATGGTGGTGCGTCGTGAAGCAGGTGTCGAGCATATCGAACTGCTTGGTCTTCGGATCGAACATGACCACGCCCTTGGTCGCACCCTGGTTGAGCGGGAAGTACTTCGCGTACGGATTGGTCGATCCGTCTTTGCAGAAGTCAGGCTGCTTCTGCGGATCGCGGACCGTCGTCGTGATCCAGACCCGACCCTTGCCGTCCATGATGGGACTGTGCGGATACCCCGGGTTGTTCCAATACAGCTCCGACCCCCAGTAGGGAGACGGCACCTGAATGGCCGACCCGAGCGGACTGGTCAATCGCGGGTTGTTGCCGGCCATCTTGACGGCGGCCTGTTCGCCGGTTCGGGGATCGAGCGTCAGGAGCCGATCGGAGCCGGCATCGACGATGTACGCGAGCCCGTTGGCATTGATGCGGGGGTTGCGCTTATCGGTCACGATCTCGTCGCGCATGATTCCCGTCGGGGTGGAAATGTCCCAGAGCGTGAGCACGAGGTTGCGCTCGGTGCCCTTGGGCCGCGCCGGCGTCGGGGGAACCGCTCCGGCCCCGATGCGGTCGGTCCAGTCCGCAAACATGTCGAGGGTGCGCTGACGGCCGAGGCGGGTGACGGCAGCGCTCATCGACGCGCCCGACTGTCCGACCTGGACGCGGTGGTCCCATGCGGCCGCCGTCGACTCGAATTTGCCCAGGCGCTCGTTCAGTTCACGCGTCGCCTGATTGCCGATTTGATGGCAGTTGAGGCACCCCTTCACCGCGGCCACCCACTCCCGCTGCGTCTTGAAGGTGTCCGGGATGCCGTTGCCGTCGCGGCCGGTGCCTGGAAAGTTCTCGGGGCCGGGCACGTGAAGGAGCGAGTACCACGCGTCGGGCGGAAAGTACTGGGCCGCCGCGAGCGGCGTCGGCGGCAGCTTCGCATCGAGATCCACCTGCGAGCCCGGCTTGGCCGTCACCGGCGTCGAATCGACCAGCCCGTAACCGCGGACCCACACCCGATAGCTTGCGTTGGGCAGATCCGGGACGACGTAACGCCCGCGATCGTCGGTCACGACGATTCTGGCGAACTTCGTGGGAAGGTTGGTGGTTTCCGCGATGACCCAGACACCGGCTTCCGGGCCCTTCGAGCTCGTCACCACGCCTCCGATATCATCGCGATCGATCGGGACATTCTCACGGCGCTGCTGTGCGTTGACCAAGGTGAGAGAGATGAGCACGGCGCAGCTGGCAGCCGCGGCGCCCCGAACGATCTTGGCAAGATTCATAGCGGAATCCCTGTCGCCGCCTCAATGGCGGGCAAAATACGATTATGCGAGCACACAGATCGCTCACGCCGCACACGACGTAAGCCTTCACCGCTTACACTTCGGACAATTCCGCGAATTCTCCCGACGCGTCACCCAGATGCTCGGCGCGCACACCAGCCCGGGCCAGGACGGTCATCCAGAGGTTGTTCAACGGGGTACCACGGGGATATCGCAGGTGTCGATCGCCTTTCAGGCCGCCGCCTATTGCGACGAGCGGCAGGTCGTCGTGGAGATGAGCGTTGCTGTCTGACAAACTCGCTCCGCAGACAACCAGGGAATGGTCGAGAAGCGAGCCGCCGTCGGCCTCCTGCGTCGCCTTCAGTTTCTCGAGAAAGTGGCGAACCTGCAGCAGATGGAAGGCGTTGATCTTGGCTAGCCGCTCGAGCTTGCCGGCGTCGTTCTGGTGGTGGGACACGGGATGGTGCGCGTCAGGGACCCCGATTTCCGGGTATGCGCGGTTGCTGACCTCGCGACCGGTCATGAACGTCGATACGCGCGTCAGGTCAGCCTGGAACGCCAGGACGTTCAGGTCCAGCATCAACTTCGCGTGCGCCTCGAAGGACGGCGGCACATCGGTCGGCCGATCGATGACCGGGAGCTCACGGTCCGCCTGCGCCTCCGCCTGTTGAATCCCTCGCTCGACCTCCCGGACCGCATCGAGGTACTCGGCGAGCTTCACGCGATCGCGCGGCCCGAGGCCGCGCCCGAGCTGCTGAAAGTCGGTCAGCACCGAGTCGAGAATGCTGCGATTCGCATGCAGCCGTTCGGCGCGCACATGCGCGTCGGTGTTCGGTCCATCTCCGAACAACCGCTCGAACACGACGCGTGGGCTGATCTCCACCGGATTGGGTGTCGTCGGATTCCGCCACGAGATCGTGTTCACGTACGTGCAGCTGTAGTCGAAGTCACACGATCCCGCGAGCGAAATCGAATCGAGACCCAATTCGAGCGACGCGAGCTGCGTTTCCTTGCCCAGGTGCTCGGCGGCGATCTGGTCGGCCGACACGCCGGCGCGAATATCGAATCCCTGCGTCTTCTTGCAATGGACGCCGGTCAGATACGTCGCGCAGCCGCGCGCATGGTCACCCGCACCTTCCCCGGGGAGCGACTTGCCAGCGCTTTGGGAGAGCCCGCTCAGCACGACCATCTGCTGCTTGAACGGTTCGAGCACCCGCAGCAGCGGCGACAGCTCGAACCCGGCACCCTCCGCGGTCGGCAGCCACTGCGCCATGTTCATCCCGTTCGGGAAGTACACGAAGGCGAGCCGCCGCACCGGTCGAACGGCGGCCTTCGCGAGGGGCGCGAATGCCGGGATCATCGCATCCAGGACGGGCAGCGCGATCACGGCCCCGGCACCGCGCAGAAACGTCCGGCGATCGAGATGTTTCCGGGTAATCACCATCGACTCATCTCCCGTCTTTTCCGTTGGAGAGCGCCGTCGCCACGGGCGGCCCATCAGCGGGCAGCGCAGCTTGACGCATCTGAAAGGGCACGCTCTTCACGATGCCGAGGACCAGCGACGACCAGCGGTAGTTGTCCCGGGCGGCCGCGCGGGTGATCGAGCGGACCGCTGGCTTGTCGAGGTTGTCGATGCCGCGCCCGACCGCATACGTGAGCAGCTTCTCGGCGAGCGCCTCCACGAACGTGTTGGGGTGCGCCAGCAGCGACTCCCGCATCCCCGCGACGCCGTTGAACGTGGTGCCGTCGAGCAGCGTTCCCGACGGGTCGATGGGCGCGCCCGCCTCATTGGTACGCCACCGGCCGATGGCATCGTAGTTTTCCAGCGCAAACCCGATCGGATCGATTCGCGCATGGCAGCTCGCACAGATCGGGTTGTTGCGATGCTGCGCCATCCGGTCGCGCATGGTCAGCGGCGTCCCCTGGGGCGTGTCGGACAACGGCGGCACATTCGGCGGCGGCGGCGGCGACGGCGCCGCGAGGATGTTCTCGAGGACGAACGCCCCACGCTTGACCGGCGACGTCCGGTCCGCGTACGACGTGACCGTGAGAATGCTGCCCTGGCCGAACAAGCCGCGCCGGCGGGGATCGGTGACCTGCACGCGCCGAAAGTGACTGCCGTACACGTTCGGGATCCCGTAGTGCTCGGCAAGACGCTCGTTCACGAAGGTGTAGTCCGCATTCAGCAGGTCGAGCGCGCTGCGATCCTCGCGGATGATGCTGGCGATGAAGAGCTCCGTCTCCGTGCGGAACGCGTTGCGCAGGGTGTCGTCCCATTGCGGGAATATGTCGGGATTCGGTGCGGCGGCGTCGAGATTGCGCAGCCACAGCCACTGACCCGCGAAGTTCGTGACGAGCGACTGCGAGCGCGGATCGGCAAGCATCCGCCGAACCTGCCGCTCGAGCACAGCCGGATCCTTCAGGCGTCCACTCACGGCGAGGCCGAGCAACTGCTCGTCGGGAATGCTGCTCCACAGGAAGAACGACAGCCGCGAGGCGAGCTCGAGATCGGTGACACGGTACGGGGCGCCGGGCGCCACGCCCGCCGGGTCGCGCTCGAGACGGAACAGGAACTCGGGCGCGACCAGCATGCGCGCGAGCGCGCGCTCGATGCCCAGCTCGAATCCACCCTCGGCTCGTCCGGTCTCGTAGATCGCGGCAAGAGTCCGCAAATCGCGCTCTGTGACCGGCCTCCGATAGGCCCGCCGGCCGAGCCTCGAGAAAATCTGCCGCGCGCACGCCGCTTCGCTCAGGCGCGGGGAGGGATGACAGCTGAAGATCGCGCGGCGGCTTGGCGTGTCGCCGGGGCCGGTGGCGTTGAAGGGCCCCCCCACTTCAATCGTGCTCACCGCCTGAGGACCGCGGGTAGTCGCGGCCCACGCAAAACTCGTGAGGGCCGGCTTCGGCCGGTCGGCCTCCTCCGGATACGACAGGCTCTTGGGGAAGGTGACCGTCAGGACATGCGTACCCGCCTTGGCCGCGAAGCGGAGTTCCAGAGCTTTGTCAGCGGTGAACCAGTCCTCCTTGACGTAGTCGATACCGATGTTGCGGCCCTTCGAAAATTCTCCGCCTCCGATGGTGAACGTCTTCACCCGCTCGCCATCGACGAAGACGTCGATGTCGTGCGGCGTCTCCAGGCCGCGGATCGAGTCTTCGAACGTGCGCTGTAACCGGACGCGCAACACGTACTCGCCGTCCAGCGCGAAGTGATGCCGCACCGAGGTCCCGCCGCGCGCGCCGAACGGCTGGTCCTCGTTCATTCGATCGTCCTGCTCCAGGGACGTCGACACGGTGTACTTGTCGAAGGCCGGCGCGATCGACGGATCGCCGACCGCAATGCGCGCGACACGCTGCGCCGAGACCAGATACCGTTCGAGCAGGGTGGGTGAAATCGTCAGGACGTCCGCGATGTTGTCGAACCCGTAGCTCGAGTCATCGGCCGGGAGAAGCGCCGCGCCATTGACCTCGAGCGCCAGCAAGTCGCGCACGGCGTTGGTGTACTCGGTGCGGTTCAGTCGATGGATTGAGGGCCGACCGGCATTGACGTGAGTGGTGGCCGCCTGATCGAGCTCCCCTTCCAGCCAGTCGGCAAACCGGTTGTAAACCGCCGGTTCGGGCCGCCGCGGGGTTGTGGGCGGCGGCATCGAATGCTCGCGCAGCTTCCGCAGCACCTTTTCGAGCTCATCGGGGTGCTGATCCACGCGGCCGAGGTCAACCCGGTCGAGCAGGAGACCGGCCGTCTTCAATCTCTCGTTGTGGCACGTGACGCAGTACTGCTTCAACACCGCGCCGTACACAGCCGCACCTCCCTGACCTGGCGGCTCGAGCCGAGGCGGTTCGGCGGACGCTTGTGTACGGGCTGGCTGTGTACGGGCTGGCGCGGCCGCGGCCGGCGCTTGAGGAGAACTACCGCTGACCGATATCGTGTCGGCGCGAACGAGAAAAAAGACGACGGCGACTGCCGCCGCGGCGACAAGCTTCGGTTTTCCCATCAGGCTTCCCGGCAGCAGCTGTCTCGTGAACCAACTGGATCCAATTTCGTCATTTTCCGGGGGACTGACGTACAATGTCAAGCAGGGATCCGCGTCACACCGTCGACCCTTTGTAAGGGTTTGTGAAAACCGCCGGAGTTCGAACGATGTATACCCGAGCTGTCGTACCCACTCTGATTGTTGCCGTTGGCGTGGCGCTCGCGCCGGCCGCATCCGCGCAGCACGCGGATACCGACCTGGTCGCCAGGGTGAAGCAAGGCGACGTCGCGGGAGCAAAGCATCTGCTGCAGAAAGGGGTCAACGTCAACCAGCCGGCAAGCGACGGTGCAACCGCGCTGCACTGGGCGGTCCATCGCGGCGACGTTGCGGCCGTCCGGCTTCTGCTTCAGGCCGGCGCGAAGCCGAACGTCGCCAACGTCTACGGCGTCACACCCCTCTCGCTCGCGTGCCTCAACGCCGATGCACCGGTGGCCGAGGCGCTGCTCGACGCCGGCGCGGATGTCAACGGGGGCCGCCCCCCCGCCGTGCAGCCGCTGATGACGGCGGCTCGCACCGGCAACGTGGCCATCGTCGGCGCCCTCCTCACGCGCGGCGCACGCGTCGATGCGCAGGAACCGTTGAAAGGCCAAACCGCGTTGATGTGGGCCGCGGCCGAAGGTCATGGCGCGGTTGTGGAGGCGTTGATCAAAGCCGGCGCTCGCATCGATCTGCGGTCGACCGGCGGGTTCACCGCGCTGCTGTTCGCGGCCCGCTCGGGCAGCATCGACGCGGGACGCGCCCTGCTCGCCGCCGGCGCACCCATCAACGAGACGACGCCCAAGCGTGAGACGCCGCTGCTGATTGCCGCCGCGAGCGGACACGATCAGATGGTGAAATTCCTCCTCGCGCAGGGAGCCGACCCGAACCTGGCCGATGAAGGCGGCTTCAGCCCCCTCCACGCCTCGATCTGGGGCCACCGCGACAGCCTCGAGATGGCGAAAGCGCTGATCGCCGGCGGCGCGGACATCAAAGCGAAGCTCCTGAAGCCGGCTCCGGCGCTGCCGCTGTATGGGTTGGGGTTCGCGGGGGGTGGATCGATGGTGGGCGCCACACCGTTTGCTCTCGCGGCGGCGAACGCCAATCTACCCGTCATGCGCATGCTCGTCGAGGCCGGCGCCGATCCGTTGGCTCCCAGCAATGACGGCACCACGCCGTTCTTGCTCGCCGCCGGACACGGCTGGGTCGTCGGCAACAGCCCGGTCACGCTTCCCATGGGCCTCGACGCCGTCAAACAGCTCGCCGAGTGGGGCGGTGACGTCAACACGACCAACGCCGGCGGGGTCACACCGCTGCACGTAGCCGCCAACAACGGGGCCGACGACATCGTTCAGTTCCTGATCGATCGCGGCGCGAACGTGAACGCCAAGGACAGGCGCGGACGTAGCGCGATCCAGATCGCGCGCGCCGCGAATATCGGCGGGGCTGTCCAGGAGTTCACGACTGTCGTCGAGAAGTTGAAACGCGCGGGAGCAGTGGACTAGAGGCGTTTCAGCTACGATCTGAAGACGCTGCGGCCCCGGACGACGGGCGAGCGGCGAGCGCACCCACACGCAAGCTTCGCCGTGGGTACCATCATTCGACGATCACCTGTCCATACGCCCAGGGATGGTCCTTACAGACGAAGACATACGTCCCCGGCTTGTCGAAGGTGATCGCGGCCTCGGCGGCCGGGCTCAGGCGCGGCGTGGACCAGGATCCATCGAGTGCCGCAATCGTGTGAGGAACCTTGCCGTTGTTGACCCACGTCACACGGCTACCCGCCTTTGCGCGGGCCCGGTAAGGATTGAACGCAAACTCATCGATGAAATACCGCTGGCCACCCGTCAACACGAAGCTGCGAATCAGGGACGTCGTTTCGATCGTCGTGGTCGGCTCAATGGCCCCGGCGAACTCGACGAGCGGCGGCGCGAGCGACGGCGCCGGCCGTGGTGGAACCGCCCCATCCAGCGCAAACGCGACGATCGTCGGGCCCGCCGCGATCGCAACGTATTGGCGTCCGGCCGCCGTATAGGCGGACGGCGTGCCGCGCGACACGAGCCCGAGCTGATACTCCCACTTGATATCGCCGGTCTTCGCGTCGTAGGCGCGGAAATTTCCGGTGACGTCCGCATGGAAGACCAGGCCCCCCGCCGTCGCCAACAGCCCGCCATCCCCGAAACCCATCGTACGGGCCCCAGGAACGGGCCATTCCTTCTTCCAGCGAATCGTGTTGGTCTGAGCGTCGATGGCCGCCACCGATCGAAACGCGCGAGCGTACGGGAGGCGCCCCTGGGGACCCAACAGATACGGATCGTCGGCGCGCCGCTTCCAGTCGAGCGACGAAACACCCGTGGCGTAGAACAATCCTGTTTGCGCGCTGAACGCCATCGGCGCGACCCGGACGCCCTGCGACGGCATCAGCCAATTCGGTTGATCGAAATATCCGGTGAAGGACTGGCACTTGAGCTCGAACCCACGGGGCAGCGACTCCCGCTTCCAGTCGTCGCAGCTGCGCAGGATCGATTCTCCGCCGACGGGAAACGGCTGCGTGGCCGCGGTTTTCGCACGCGAATCCTGCGGCACCCGCCGTTCCTCGACGGGCGCCAGCGGCGTTCCCTTCTCTCGGTCGAGCAGAAAGAGATATCCATCGGTGCGGATCGCGGCGATCCCCTTGCGCGGGCGTCCGCCGACCTGAACGTCGTAAAGGACCAGCGGCACCGCGATATCCGACTCCCAGATATCGTGATGGACCAATTGGTAATGCCACCGGAGTTTGCCGGTTCGCGTGTCCAGCGCCAGGACGCTCACCGTATATAGATTGTCGCCCGGGCGCAGCTCACCGCCCCACTGCGGCACCGCATTGCCCGAACCAAAGTAGACGAGCCCGAGATCGCGATCGACCACACCGTTCAGCCAGACGCCGCCCCCGCCGCGCGACCACACATCACTGTCCCGCGCCCAGGTCTGATTGCCTGGCTCACCCGGCGATGGCACGACGAAGAACGTCCAGCGGATCGCGCCAGTCTTCGCGTCGAGTGCGCTCACGCGTCCGCGCAGCGCCCAATCGCCGTTGGCGAGCCCGGTGAACACGAGGCCGTCGGCATAGACCGGCGCCCCGGAGACCGCCTGGCCGCGAGGCACCGGCTCCTCCCCCGTCTGCCGCTTCCAGACGACCTCACCGGTTTTTTCGCGCAATGCGACGACCGTTCCCTCCGTGAGGCCGACAAAAACCAGCCCCTCGCCGACGGCCACGCCGGCCGCGTTCGGAATCCCGATCCGGCTGTTGAGGACGGGGACGATGTTCAGCCCGGTCTCTCCAATCAGTCCTTGTCTCGAGGGATCCTGCTGAAAGCTCCAGACCACACGGCCGGTGCTCGCGTCGAGCGCGAGCACCCTGATGCCAGCCGTGACGAACATGAGGCCCTCATGGACCACCGGCGTCGAACGCGACGTTCCGCCTTCGGGAAACGGCTCCGAGACCCAGGCGGCGCCCAGGCGCTTGACCGTTTCCGTATCGATCGCTGTGAGCGGCGAGAAGCGCTGGTTCGTCAAATCGCCGCCAACCGACGGCCACTCGCCTCGTGTGCGCTCCGATGCCGCCGGACCAGCCTCGCGCGGACTCTGAACCGCCACCGTCGCGGTGCCAAACGCGATGACGGCGAGCGCCGCGATCGCCGCGACGATGGTTCGCGACGAACTGTGTGTGCCCGTTCCGGTCAATTCGCCCTCCCCGCTCGCAGCTGCGCCACGACCTTCGCGAACTCCTCCTGAGGAACGACGGCCCCGTGAATCGGAATATGGGTGTCAATCTGCAGGCCGCGCTTTTCGATCAGCTGGGCGAAGTTTTCCGCGTGCGGAAAGAGCGCATACACCATCGACGAGCCAAACACGTCCGCGTAGACCGCCGTGCGCTGCCTGGGCAGATACGCCAACAGCAGCGTCGTGGCGTGTGGGCTCCCGGCAATGTGGTACAGCCTGATCTCGTTCATTGCATCAGACAGCGTGAGCGAGTCGTCCACGGTCTTGATCGTGAGCGGCTTCGGGTTCTTCGACAGCGCGTCGGGGACGACCGTGTGCTTCCGTGCCACGAGCTCTCGAAAGAGCGGAACGGTATCCTTGTGCGCGATGATCGTGAGGCCCTCCGCCACTGCCGCACGAAGTCCTCCCGAATGATCGAAGTGATGGTGCGTGACGATCGCTTCGGTCAGCGGCTTGCCGGGCCGAAGCTGGCGAGCCGCCGCGATCACCGCTTGCGTCCGCGTTTCGTTGTTGGGCACCTCGATCAGCGTGAGATGGTCCGAGAACTCCACGACGACGCTGTTGTAGCCGCCGCCGAGGCGCCACACTCCGTTCCCGCGATCCTCGACCACTACCATGCCGGCGGCCGTGAAGGGCGGCGCCTGGGCCGCACGTACGGCGTCAGGCGCGACCAGCTCGCCGACGTCCCCGTCGACTGTGTTCTTCGACACGGTCAGCGTGGAGAGGGGGTACTTGTCGAGAGTGCTCGTGATCCGCTTCGGCAGCTTCAAGCCGCCAACCTCCTCGTACTCCGCGAACGAGGTGCGAATCTCGACGTCGCCGAGATTGACGTCGTATGTGGTCGACGCCATCGATTGCGGCAGCTTCGTCCGTGCGTCGGCGACGATCGTAAACCGATCTCCCTTCGCCGTCGTGACCGTGACGGCGTTGGGTTGACCCGGGACAGCGGTGGCGTTCGAGCCGTCGGCCAGGGCGGCGCGAAGCGCAGGGACCGGATGGTGCAGCAGCTCGATCCGGCGGTCGCCCGCGGCGCGATCCGAGAGGCGCGCGGCGACCCCCGCGGCATTCACATTGAACGCGATCGCGCCGTCGAGCCGCGCATCCTGCTGCTGCGTCGGGTTGGGGAGGGGCCACGGGTAATCGAGCTGCGGGGTCCGCGTCTGCCGGAGCCGCATCCGATCGTTCGCCAGATCGATCTGGCGCACGACGTTCGCGTTCTTGAAGCCGGGCCACGGGCCGTCGGGGCGCGTGTTCTGCCCGAACAGCCCCTGGGAGCCTGTCCCCTCTCCCTCGATGACGAGCGTCCTGACGGCCTGAATCCGCGCCGCGCCACCGACGGCCGCCGCAATCTCACCGAGCATCTTTCGCGAATCGGTGGATTGGGCTGAAAGGAGGATTTCGGGAGCGAGCATGCAGAGAACGACGAGTACGCGGACCATGATCACACTCCTCGGAATGACGGTGTCGCACTGAGCTTACAGTCAGAACTCCAGTCGAGCCCTCGGCGCGGGATTGCATGGACTACCGAGGACCACCGGTGGGTGAGCGCTGCCAAATCACCTCGCGGATCAGGGACGCGCCCCAAGTTCGCGTAGCACATCGCCGGTCGGGGTTCGCTCGATCAGCGGCGTGCCCAGGAGCTGCAGTGTACGTTCGGCAATGTACAGCGGGGATTGGCCTTGGCGATTTCGCGCATCACGCGGGGCGCCCTTTTCAACGAGCAGCCGCACGATGCTGTTCCATCGCGCTTCGGCGGCGCCATGGAGCGCGGTATTGCCGTCGGCGTTGGCGGCCTTCACGTCGTTGCCAAGCTCCAGGGTCAACTTCACCGCCGCAAGCCCCTGCTCTTCGGTCGCGAACGTTTCGCCGACCACGCGACCCAGCCCCGCGGCAACCATGAGAGGCGTCGTGCCATCGAGCGTCGGAAGGCGCGGATCGGCGCCGCTCCCGGCGAGCGCTTGCATCGATTCCGGGTCCGCCGCCAGGGCGGCCAGCAGAAACGGGGTTGCGCCCAGCAGATTTACGTGAAGGCGGCCATCTTCGTTGATCCGGCTGAACCCGAAGCGGGGAGGCAGGCGCTCGAGCCGCGCGTTCGGATTCGCGCCCCGCGCCAGCAGCGACTTGATCAGCGAGTGCTTTTCAGCGCCGCTCAACCCGGCCATCCTGCTCCACTCGTGATCGGACGCCGCTCGTATTCCGTTCTTTCCGGTCTCTGACGACTCCCATGACCCTGCCGCCCAGTGCAGCGCGGTAAAGCCGGCGTCGGCCGCGTTCGGATTCGCCCCGTTGGCCAGGAAGAACTCGGCGAGGGCCACGTGCCCGCGGACGGTCGCGACGAGCAGGGCCGACGCGCCGGCGAGGGTGTCCCCAGGCAGCCGTGCAATCGAGCCCCCAAGAGAGGTCTGCGCCTTTTCGGCACGGTCTTGAGGTACGGCGTAGTTCACATCCGCGCCCGCGCGCAGAAGAATCTCGGCGGACGCTCGATCGCCCACCCGCGCCGCAAACAGCAGTGGCGTAAATCCGGTCTTCGACTGCGCGTTCACGTTCGCACCGGCGGCGACCAGCGTCCGTACCGCCTCCGCGTGCCCCTCGGAGGCGGCCCACATCAGCGGCGTCTGCCCGGTCGCGCCGCTCGCGGCGTTCACATCGGCGCCGCTGGCCGCCAGCGCGGAGAGCACGCCGGCGTTCCCCGCCAGCGCCGCGCGCATCGTCGGCGTGTCGCCGGTCGTTGGCGAGCGGTTCGGATCGGCGCCGGCGCTCAGCAGACGCTCGACGATCGGCAGGTCACCGTCCGCGCAGGCCAATGCCAGCGGCGTCACGCCGAGATCGTCGGCGACGTTGACCTTCGCGCCCGCGCGCAAGAGGCGTTCGACGACGTTCACGTCCGACTGGTGCGCGGCCCAATGCAAGGCGGTGGTGCCGTCGTGAGCGGCGGCGTTCACGTCGACCTTGCGTGCGAGCAGCGCGTCGAGAGCGGCGCGGTTGTGATTTCTGACCGCTGCGATAAGGTCGGTGTCGATCGATTGCGCGCCGACACCAGTCGCCGACACCAGGAGCACGCCCAGTGTCATCCATGTCGTGCGGTGTGACCTCGTCGAGCTCACGCCTGCCATACTCCGTCCCCTTCGTGGCTAGAGCGACAGCGCGCCGGTGCTGTCGCCCACCTGATCAACGGGCACGCCGACCGTGCGCAACAGGGTCACGTACAAATTCGAGAGCGGCGTCCCCTCGGGAACACGCTGGTGCTGCCCCCCTTTGATGCCGCCGCCAGCGACCAGAATCGGGATGTCGCGCGGCTCGTGGAGGTTGCTGTTCCCCATTCCCCCTCCGTAAAGGACGGCCGTGTGGTCGAGCATCGTCCCCTGGCCGTCGGGCGTCGACCGCAGCGCCTGCAGGTAGTCTGCGAACAGTTTGACGTGGAACGCGTTGATCCGCCCGAGACGCTCGATTTTCTGTGGATCGTCCTGATGGTGCGAGAGCGGGTGATGGGTGTCAGAGACCCCAATCTCTGGATATGCGATTCCACTGAGCTCGCGAACCAGCATGAACGTGCTGACGCGCGTCAGGTCGGCCTGGAAGGCGAGCAACTGCAGGTCGAACATCAGTTTGGCGTGCTCGGCAAATGTCGCCGGGATGCCCGGAGGCTGATCGATACGCGGCAGATCCACCGGCTGCTGCGACTCCGCCTTTTGAATCCGCCGCTCCACGTCCCTGACGGCAGTCAGGTACTCGTCGAGCCGGACCCTGTCGCGTGGCCCAACCTCCTTCTCCAGGGCGCCGACGCGAGACATGACTGAATCGAGCACGCTGCGATCCTTCAGCGCACGCGCCCGCAGCACTTGTGCGTCGGTGCTGCCCGTATCGCCGAACAGGCGCTCGAACACGGCGCGTGGATTGTTTTCCATCGGCAGCGGCGCTGTCGGGGTACGCCAGCAAATCGTGTTCGTGTAGGCGCAGCTGAACCCCGCGTCGCATTGGCCGGCGAAGTCGGTCGCTTCGATCTGGACCTCGAGCGACGCGATCTGTGTCTCGGCGCTGAGCTGGCGAGCCGCGATCTGATCGACGGTGACGGCGGCCCGGAAATCCACGCCATCGGTCGGCTTGGCATGAACGGCGGACAGGAACGCCGGCGCGACCCGGCCGTGGCCGCCCCCGGGTTCGCCGAACAGCGCGTTCGCCGGCTTGTTTTCGAGGCCGCTCACAATCGCGACGCTGTCCCTCACCCCGGCGAGCGACGCGAGAATCGGCGACAGGGTGAACTCCGTGCCGACTTCCTTGGGGGACCACAATCCGACGGCCGCGCCGTTGCCGATATACACGACGTTCAGCCGACGAATCGGGCGGGCCGGCGTCTGCGCCAGCGCCGTTGCCGCGGGCACCATGGCGTCCAGCAACGGCAACGCCACCGCGGCGCCGAGCCCCCGAAGGACCGTCCGGCGTGGCAACGCGGCCTTGTAGATGATCATGCGGCGGCCCTCTTCAATTGAAATGGCTGACTTCTGACGATGCCCAGGATAATTGACGACCATCGGTAGTGATCGGCCCGCGCATCCCGGACGATCTTGCGCACGGCCGGCGCGTCAGCGGTGTCGATGCCTCGACCAAGTGCATACGTCAGCAGTTTGTTTGTCACGGTGCTGACAAACTGATCGCCGCGCTCGATCAGCGCATCACGAAGCCCCGCGAGGCCGTCGATCTTCGCGCCGTCGGGCAACACACCAGAGGCGTCGACCGGCGTGCCGCCTTCCTGCGTACGCCATCGGCCCACCGGATCGAAGTTGTCGAACGCAAACCCCAGCGGATCCATCCGCGCGTGACAGCTCGCGCACGCCGGATTGGCGCGGTGAATCTCGAGCTGTTCGCGCACCGATCGCGGCCGATCGCGGCTGTTGCCGTCGGGAAGATCCGGAACGTTCGGCGGGGGCGGCGGCGGCGGCGCGCCCAGGATGTTCTCGAGCACCCATTTGCCGCGCAGCACCGGCGATGTTCGATGCGCGTACGAGGTGACGATCTGGATGCTGCCCTGCCCCAGAAGCCCGCCCCGGTGATAGCGCTCGTCGAGGTGCACGCGCCGGAAGTGGCTTCCGTACACATCTGGAATGCCGTAATGACGGGCGAGACGCTCGTTCAGAAAGGTGTAGTCCGCGCTCAGCAGCTCCAGGAGGCCCCGGTCGTCCCGCATCTGGCTTTCGAGAAACAGCTCCGTCTCGCGTTGCAGCGCATCGCGCAGGTTCGCGTCGAAGTCCGGGAACAGCGTGCGATCCGGCTGCGCCTTCTTGACGTTGCGCAGGTACAGCCATTCGGATGCGAAGTTCGTCACGAGCGCCGTCGCGCGCGGATCGCCGAGCATCCGTCTGACCTCACGCTCCAGAACGTCGGGCTTGTTCAACTGGCCCGCTTCGGCAACCCGCAGGAGCTGCGCGTCCGGTGCGCTGCTCCAGAGGAAAAAAGACAGGCGCGAGGCCAGCTCGATGTCGCTCACTCGAACGAGCGACCCGGGCGCGGCCGAGGAAGGAGTACGCTCGATTCTGAAAAGGAAATCAGGGCTGACGAGAAGCCGTTCCAGCGCAGCCTGGATCCCTGCCTCGAATCCCCGCTCGCCGCGCCCCGATTCATAGAAGCCGAGCAGCGTCTGCACATCGTCTTTCGTGACCGGACGGCGGTAGGCTTGCCGTGCCAGCGCCGTCATAATCCGCGCGGCACAAGGCTGCTCGTCGGTCGGCGCCGCTGGGACGCAGGAGAAGATGCGCCGCCGGCTCGGCGTATCGCCCGGACCGGTTGGATTGTGCGGGCCGGTGATCCGCACGTTGTCCACGACGATCTCGTTGACGCGGCCCATCGGATAAAGCGAAGGGGCCACGCCTTCAGCGACCTTGGGCGTTGCCACGAAGGACACCGCAAGGACGTGCGGGCCGGCTGACGCGACAATCCGCGCATGCTCGATCCCCTTGCTCGGCGAGCTCTGTCCGGGAACATCGGTGCCCGCGCCGGCCGCCTGGATTTCCGCCACACGCTGTCCGTCGAGCCGCACTTCGAGCGTCTTGGGACTCGCCCGGCCGATCGCATGGATTTCAAGGTCGTATTCGCCGCTCAGCGGAAAGAAGTGGTGGATGCCGATGCCGCCGCGCGAGGCAAACGGGAGATCCTCGCTCATCCGTTCGAAGTGCTGGCCGTACTCCGGCGAGACTTCATATGTTGCCGTGCTCGGGCCAATCGTCGGGTCGCCCACGGCAAGGCGCGCGATCTTGCGGGCGGCCGCCAGGTACCGCTCGAAGAGCACCGGAGAGACCGTGAGCAGGTCGCCGATCGTGTCGAATCCAAACGCCGCGTCGTCGGCCGGCAGCAGCGTCGCACCGTCGATATCCAGATTCAGGAGATCGCGCACCGCATTCGCGTATTCCGTCCGATTGAGGCGCCGCACCGCAGGTCCGCCGGCTGTCGGCTTCGCCGCGCGATCAAGAGCATCTTCCAGGTAGGTCGCAAACTGCGCCGCCTCGTCCCGCGACGGCCGCGGTCTGCCCACAGGGGGCATCGCCGCGCTCCGCAGCTTGCCCACGACCTTCTCCCAGACTTCCGGGTGCTCCCCGACGCGGGCCAGGTCGAGGGAGGCAAGCGTCAGGCCGGCCGTCTTGATTCGATCGTTGTGGCAGGTCACGCAGTAGCGGTCCACCAGCGCGCGCGGAGCTGCCGCGCTCTGAGCGCGATCGGGGGAAGAAGATGCTCGAGCGGCGGGCGGCGCCGACCCCGCGGGGGCGTTCTGCCGTCCAGCACTCAGGGGCGCCAGGCATAGAATGGCGGCGGCCACAGCGGCCGCACAGCGCAGCGTCCATCTCGTATGAATTGTCATGACAGCGGCATCTTCGGATTCATCGCGTGTGAACGCGTTGCCGGTCAACTTTCGCATACGGCCCATAGGGCCGCGGTTAAGATTCGTTAAGCCACAAAAGCGCGACGCGACGCGCCGGAGCGGTCGTCGAACCGCTGTGACGACCTACGCAGATTCGCTCAGCGTGCCGTCCCTGGAGCCGCCGGCGCAGAAGCCAAGCTCGGCTGGCTGCGCGTCGACAGCCAATTGACCAGCCGCGGTGTGACGAACTCGGGAACTTCGTTGTGCACTGCGTGCCCCCGGCCTGGCAGCACGAGCGTGGTCAGCTCGTTGTCCACCCACTTCCAGAGCTCGTTCAACCCACTCACCAGCAAGGGCGCATCCTCGCGGCCGTAGATGACGAGCGTCGGCGCCTTTACCTTCGGGTAGTCAATCCCGTGTCCGCCGAATGCGGGCGAGTCGAGCGTGTACGGCGCACTCGGCCAGTTCGCCTTGTAGAAGTCGGCGGTTCCCTCCCACCACGTTCGTTGCGCAGCCTCGAGCCGCATCTGGCGAATCTCAGGCGTGTCCGCGGGACGCAGCGGTGCGTTCGGGTTGCGCTGCTGTCTGGCCAGGTCGGCCGCCGCACTGGGGTTGTCCTGGTAATTGCGCGAATACTGCCCGACCTTCGCCTGGGCAGGGTTCGTCGCGTACTCCCGAACCAGGTTCGCGGGATGGTACGCACCGATGGACACCAGCCGGTCGACCCGCTCCGGATAGTGCATCGCGAAATACCACGCGTAGAACCCGCCGGTGCTGAACCCGATGACAATGGCCTTCTGTTGTCCGAAATGCCTGATGACCGCGTCGAGGTCGGTGGCGACGGCGGCGGCGCTATAGTCGTCCACCGCGGGCGGCTTGTCGCTCTCGTCCGTTCCCCGAAGCGAGATGGCGACGACCGTGTACTCCTTCGCCAGCGATGGGATCTGCTGCCGCCAGTCGAACCAGTACTCCGCGAAGCCGTGCACCAGCACGACCAGCGGCCCCCCGCCTGCGGCGTGGTAGTGGATTTTCACACCGCCGTTGACGACGTCTCCTTCGGTGAGCTGCACCTTCGCGCCCGTCCAATCGGAAACCTCCGAGGCGGCAAACGCCCGAAGCGGCATCGTCGCTGCCAGGGCCAGGCACAGCAGTGTTCTGACGATCATGTTGATCCTTTCGGTTGGCACCTGAGCGACCCTAGCCGAGGTCGAGCGGTCCGGTGCTGTCGCCCACGGTCTTCACATCCGCGACGCCGAGCCGCGCGAGCAGAGCGACGTGGAGGTTCGCCAACGGGGTATCCGCCCGCGCGCGAATGTGCCGCCCTCCCTGCAATCCGGTCGCTTGTCCGGCGACGAGCAGAATCGGCAGATCGACGTAACTGTGCTCCTGACTGTTCGACATGCCCGCGCCGTACATCAGCAAGGTCGAATCCAGAAGCGACCCGTTCCCCTCGCGCGCCGCTGCCAGCGCGTCGACGTAATAGCGGAACAATGACAGGTGCAGCGCGTTGATCTTGGCGAGCTTGGACAGATTGGCCGGAAGGTTCTGGTGGTGCGAGATCGGATGATGAGCGTCCGGCACCCCGATCGACGGGTACGAACGGCCCGTCAGCTCGCGGCCGACCATGAAGGTGATGACCCGGGTGAGGTCCGCCTGGTACGCCAGCACCTGTAAATCGAACATCAGCTTCGCGTGCTCTTCGAAGGTGGCGGGAATGCCCGCGGGCTCGTCGATCACCGTCACCTCACGGCTGTGATGTTCCTCGGATTTCTGGATGCGGCGCTCCACGTCACGCACCGCGTCCAGGTACTCCGCGACTTTCACGCGATCGCTCGCGCCAAGCTCCCGCCGCAGCCCGGCCAGCTTCTGCCCTATCTGGTCCAGAATGCTCCGCTGTTCCACCGCGCGTGCGGCGAGCACCGCGGGATTGGTGGTGCCGCTGTCGCCGAACAGGCGTTCGAACACCACGCGCGGGTCGTTCTCCATCGGCAAGGGCGTTGTCGGACTCCGCCACGCGATCGTGTTGGTGTACGCGCAGCTGTAGCCGACGTCGCACGACCCGGCGAGATCGCGACCGTCGAACGAGAGCTCCAGCGACGAGAGCTCCGTCTCTCGCCCGAGTGCCCTGGCCGCGAGTTGATCCATCGACGTATCCGCGCCAAGCCGGGAGCCGAGCGACAACTTCGGTGCCACGCCGGTCAGGAATCTGGTAGCGGCCCGGGCGTGGAGCCCACCGCCAGGCACACGCGGTGTGCTGTTCAGGCCCGAGAGCACAATCAGACGATCGCGGTGCGGAGCGAGCGCCTGGAGCAGCGGCGACAGCTCGAACCCGCCTGTTGCCTCCGAGGCGGACTTCCACTCCGCCATGTTCATCCCATTCGGCACGTAGACGACGCCCAGGCGTTTGATCGGGGCCGCGGCCGCCGATTGGGCGGACGCCACTGCCGGGATCATGCTGTCGAGGAGCGGCAAGGCCAGCGCGGCGCCCATTCCGCGCAGCACCGTGCGGCGCGGCAGCGCCTTTCCGGTGATCATCACGATTCGACCCTCCTCATCTGAAACGGCGTGCTCCGAACGATCCCCAGAATGATCGCGGACCAACGTGCGTTGTCGCGTGCGGCTTCTCGAGCGATGCGACGGACCACCGGGTAGTCATAGGCTTCCAGATTCCGGCCAAGCGCGTAGGCCAGCAGCCGCTCCGTAAAAGTCCCGATGAACTGATCGCGGCGCGGCCCCGTGAGGAGATCCTTGAGCCCCGACAAACCCGTAAAGGGGCTGCTGCCGGGGAGCGCGCCTGAGGCATCGACCGGCGTTCCACCATCGGCCGTACGCCATGCGCCCACGGCATCGAAGTTCTCGAGCGCGAACCCCAGCGGGTCGATGACCGCATGACAGGTCGCGCACGCCGGGTTGCGGCGATGCGCCTCGAGCCGCTTCCGAACCGATGTGGGCGTGCCGTCGTCGGCGGCCTCCTTGAGCGCCGGCACGTTCGGCGGCGGCTCCGGCGGCGGAGTGCCCAGAATCGTTTCGAGCAGCCATTTGCCCCGAAGCACCGGCGATGTCCGGTTCGGATAGGACGTGATGGTGAGCACACTGCCCTGGCCGAGGAGACCGCCGCGCACGCCCTTGGGCAGGGTCACCTTCCGGAAATGCGCGCCGTAGACGTCCGGAATCCCATAGTGCCTGGCCAGACGCTCGTTTGCGAACGTGTAGTCGGCGCTCAGCAGGTCGACGATACTGCGGTCTTCGTGCAGCTGCGACGCGATGAACAGCTGCGTCTCCTGGAAGAAGGCGTCGCGAAGGTTCTCATCGAAGTCGATGAACAGATCCTGATCGGGCGTCGTGTCGCGGATGTTGCGAAACGCGAGCCATTGGCTCGCGAAATTCTCGACCAGCGCATGCGCGCGGTCGTCCGTCAGCATTCGCCGCACCTGCCCCTCGAGAATCGCCGGCTCGTGAAGCTTGCCGCGCACCGCGAGATCGAGCAGCTTCTCGTCGGGCACGCTGCTCCACAGGAAGAACGAGAGGCGCGACGCGAGATCGATGTCGCTCACGCGATGCGCCTGCCCGGGCCGGACACCTGTCGGCGCATGCTCCACGCGGAAGAGGAAGTCGGGATCGGCGAAGATCATCTGCAGCGGCAGCTGCAGACGTTCGTCGAAGCCCGCTCCGGTTCGCGAACCGAACAAGCGCAGGAGCGGCTCCAGATCCGCGTCCGACACGGGCCGGCGGTACGCCCTGCGGGCGACGGTCGAAAGAATCCTGCGCGCGCACGCCTCATCGCCCGCCGATGCCGGCTGACACAGGGAGATCCGCGCGCGGCTCGGAAGTTTGCCGGTTGCTACGACCTTGTACGGCCCGCCAATCGACAGGGTCTCCACCGCGGGCTTGCCGTCGTACATCTCATTCCCGGTCACCGCAAGACTGACCGACTGCGGCTGCGGAATGTTCTCTGGAATCCAGTAATCGTCCAGAAAGGAGACGGCGACGAGGTGCGTGCCGGCCTTCACGGCAACGCGGAAGCGCAGGCCCGCGTCGGCGTCGCGCAGGTAGGCCTCCCAGTCGGGCGTCCCCTGAATCGTGCCGCCGAAGGTCAGCGGCGGCATGTCGCCTGGGGCCTTCCCGCCGATCGCTCCCGTTTCGACGAGCTCTCGATCGATTCGAAGCTGGATCTGGTGCGCCTCGCCCAGCCCGCGGATCAAGCCGTAGATGTTCCGCTGCAGCTCGATCACGATCTCGTACTCGCCTTCGACCGGAAACGTGTGGCGAATGGCGAGCCCGCCGCGCGAGCCGAACGGAAGGTCCTCGCTCATCCGCGCGTCCTGCGACAGCTTCTGCGGCAACCGGTAGCTGTCGGTCACCGGCGTCGCCGGCGGGAGGCCGAGGGCCAGCCGCGTGATCGTGCGGGACGCGGACAGGTACCGCTCCAGCAGCGCGGGTGACATCGACAGCGAGTCCGCGATGTTGTTGAACCCCTGCTCGTTCGCATCGTCGGCCGGCAGCAGCCCGCGAGAATCGATTTCCAGGCCCAGGATGTCGCGGACGGCGTTGCCGTACTCGGCACGATTCACACGATGAATCGCCGGCCTGCCCGGATCCGGATGCGCCGCGGCAGCCTCATCGAGCGAGTGCTCGAGATTCTGCACGAGCTGCGCGATGACGGGTGCTTCCGGGCGCGGCCGGCCGTTTGGCGGCATGGCGCCGCTTCGCAGCTTCCTCACGACTTTTTCCCACACGTCGGCATGCTCACCGACGTTCTCGATGGGGATCGTGTCGAGCGCGAGGCCTCCGGTCCGGAGGCGCTCGTTATGACAGGTGACGCAGTACTGGGTCAGCACCGCGCGGCGATCGACCACTCGACCCGGGTCACGAACGGGGGCCGGGCGCTCAGGCGATGACGAGGGCGGCGTCGATGGCGCGGCGGTGTCCTGCGGAGCCGCCGCGATCGTCAGTACGGTCGCGATCCACGCCGCGCCGATGGCGACAATGAGGATGCCAAGCCGAAGGCGGGCGATTGGTCTCATCGGATGTGATTCTCGGCGGACACCAGCTTGCAGTTACTCGGCCGACCCGAGCGTGCGGAGCATGGTGGCGGCCTCACGCCGCTGTTGCTCGAGCTCCGCATTCGCCACGATCGACGGCAATGGCGCCAACGCGGCGGCCAGCGGCGTCTGCCCCTTCTTGTTCTTCGCCCGCAGATCTCCGCCCTTCGCGGCCAACAGCTCGATCGCGCGGACCTGGCCGTTTGCGACCGCGACGTGCAGCGGCGTGTCGCCCGCCGCGTTCTGCGCGTTGACGCTGGTACCCTTTTCGAGGAGGTACGCCGAGACGGCCAGATAGCCGCGGGCGGCCGCCCTGTGGAGTGCCGTCTCGCCCGCCCGGCCTCCCGCCGCCGTCACATCGACGCCGAGCGCAGCCGCCGCCTCGAGCGTACGCAGCGCGAGCCGCTCCTCCTCGCCGGGAGGAGTCGCCGCAACTTCCGCCGGCGTGAGCACTGCGCCGCGCCGATCGAACGGGGTCTGGACCTGATCCTCGCCGACAATCGCGACGGCCGCCGGCGTCCCGTTATTGGGCACGAGCCTCGGATTCGCGCCCGCCGCCGCGAGCTCGCGCATCAGATCGGGTTCGAGGTATTGCGCGGCCAGCCAGAACGGCGTCGCCCCGAGAAACTGCGCGCTGATGGCGAAGTCACGGCTGAAGTACCCGACAGGCGTCCCCTTGGCGAGCGGGACGTCAGACCTGGCGCCGTGAGCGAGCAGGGTTGTGATGAGCGACGGATCCCGGCGCAACAGCGCCGCGTGGAGCGCGGTGTAGCCGGCCTTGTCCGCATTCGGATCGGCCCCGGTGTCGAGGAGGAATCTGCCCAGCGCACCATGACCGCTGTGTGCGGCGAGGACGAGCGCGGTCGCGCCGGCCGGCGTTTCCTCGTTCGGGTCCGCGCCGGCGGCAAGGAGTGCCTTCGCCACGTCGACATTGCCGCCAATCGCCGCGAACAGCAGCGGCGTGAACCCGCCGAGATCGACGAGCACGGTGTTGTTGAAGCTCGCCATCTGCGCCCTCATCCCGACCAGGACGCGGCGAGGTCTGGTCTGCGACCGCGCACGCACGTCTGCGCCGCGCGTCAGCAGCGCGGCCACGACATCGGCGTGGCCGGCTGCCGAGGCCCACATCAGCGGCGTTTGTCCGTGCGAACGCTCGCGAGCGTTCGGATTGGCGCCGCGAGCCAGCAGCGCCGCGACGACCTTCGCATTTCCCGTACGAGAGGCCGTCATCAACACCGTCTCGCCCGAGGCGAGCGCCGCGTTCGGATTGCCGCCCGCCGCGAGCAGCGCGTCCACGATGGCCTCGTTGCGATTGACGCAGGCCAGATACAAGGTTGTGGCGCCGAGCTGATTCACGGCATTGACGTCGGCGCCGGCGCGAAGCAGCGCCTTGACCGCATCGACGTCGTTCAGGTGGGCTGCCCAGTGCAAGGCCGTCGCGCCGTCCGGCTGCGCCGCGTTGACGTCGACACGGCGCGCAATGAGCGCCGCGATCTCCGGTGCGGCCTGCCGCCGAACGGCTTCGATGAGCGGCACCCGCTCGTCTGCGGCCGCACCCGCGACTGCGCAAGTCGCGACCATCACGATGGCGAGGAACCGCACGCTCAGGATGACCTCCTCGTAACCACGCAGGATTGGTGAGCGGAGCCTTCGGGCCGGTGCTGCGGCAGTCCGACGAATCGTCCGCCGTCAGACCTCGGACAGTTCTCCCGTGTCGTTGCCAAAGCGCTCGACGGGCGCGCCAAGCTTGTCGAGCAGCGTGACCCACAAATTCGCGAGGGGCGTCCCCTTCGGGTACGCGAGATGGCGGCCGCCCTTCAAGGTGCCGCTGCCCCCGCCGGCGAGCAGCACCGGCAGGTTGTCGTAGTCGTGGGAGTTCCCCTCGCTGATGCCGGCGCAGTACATGACGATCGAGTTGTCGAGCAGCGTCCCCTCGCCGTCAGGCGTCGTCGAGAGCTTCTCGAGATAGTGCCGGAACAGGGAAACGTGGTACGCGTTGATCTTCACGATCTGCGCGATCCCCTCGGCCCGCCCGCCGTGGTGCGAGATGGCGTGATGCGCCTCCGGCACGCCGATTTGCTGATAGGTCCGCTGACTGACTTCGCGCGCCATCATGAAGGTGATGATCCTCGTCAGATCCGCCTGGAGCGCGAGCACCTGGAGATCGAACATCAGCTTCACGTGATCTTCGTACTCGGCGGGCACTCCGGCCGGCCGGTCGAAGACGGGCACTTTGGTGGCCTGCTGCTCGGCCACCTGGATGCGCCGTTCCACCTCGCGGATCGCGGTCAGGTACTGTGACACCTTCTGACGGTCGTTTGGGCCGAGGTCGCGTTCCAGCTTCGAGATGGTCGAGAGGACCGAGTCGAGGATGCTCCGGTCTTTCTCGAAGCGGGCGCGGCGCGCGGCCGGGTCGGTGCTGGTCCCGTCGCCGAACAACCGCTCGAACACGGCCCTCGGGTGGCTCTCCATGGGGAGCGGCGTCGTATCGGACGCCCAGCACAGGGTGTTGACATACGTGCAGCTGTAGCCGGCGTCGCACGTCCCGAGCAAGTCGTTCGGCTCGATCCCGAGCTCGAGCGACGGCAGCGCGGTGTCGCCGCCGATCCGCATCGCGGCGATCTGATCGAGAGACACGCCCGCGCGCACGTCGGGTCCCTCGGTCTTCTTCGCGTGCGCGACGGTGAGGAACGCACCGCTCGCCCGCGCGTGTGGACCCGACTCTCCCGGAAGCGGCGCCGTGGGGCCGAGGTTGCTCAGCCGGGAGACGACCGTCAGCCGATCGCGAAACGGCGCGAGCAACGAAAGGGTCGGGCTCAATTCGAGCGCGCCCTCGGTCGCCGGCGTCCACTTCGCCATGTTGATGCCATTTGGCAGGTACACGGTGGACAGCCGCTTGACCCGCGCGGCCGCACTGGCCTTCGGCGAGAACGCGGGGACCATGGCGTCGACCAACGGCAAGGCCAGCGCGACGCCAAGTCCACGCAGTACCGTCCTTCGTGAAAGCGCCTTCTTGCGCACGATCATGGCGCGGACCTCCGCATCAGAAACGCTGGACTATTCACGATATTCAACACGATCGCCGACCATCGGTAATTGGCCGGCTTCGACTCCCTCACGATGCGCCGGACCGTCGGGGCATCGTCATCTTCCAGTCCGCGACCGAGCGCATAGGTGAGCAGCCTCTCGGTAAACGCCAGCGCGAACTGGCCGGAGCGGCGCTCGAGCAGGGTCCGAAGCCCTGCCGGGCCCTCGAACGTCGTACCGTCAGGCAGCGACGCTGAGACATCGACCGGCACGCCGTTTTCAGACTCCCGCAGCGCTCCGATCCCGTCGAACGCCTCGAGGGCAAACCCGAGCGGATCCATTTGCGCGTGGCATGAGGCGCACACGGGATTCGCGCGGTGCTGCTGCAGCCGCTCGCGAACCGTTTCCGGCTTTTCGCCGCTCGCGGAAGCTTCGGGCAGCGCCGGGACGTTCGGCGGGGGTGGAGGCGGCGCCGATGCCAGGAGGTTTTCGAGCAGCCATCGGCCGCGTACGACCGGCGACGTCCGATTGGAGTGCGATGTCACCATGAGGATCGCGCCCTTTCCAATCAGGCCTCGGCGGGGGGAGTTCTCCGGCAGTGTGACGCGGCGGAAGTGGCTGCCGTAGACGCCCGGTATCCCGTAATGCCTCGCGAGGCGCTCGTTGAGGAACGTGTAGTCGGCGCTGTTGAGGTCGAGGATGCTGCGGTCGTCGCGCATGATGCTGTCGACGAACAGTTCGGCCTCGCGGACGAACGCTTCGCGCAGGTTGTCGTCGAACTCGAAATAGATGTCACGGTTCGGGAGGTGCTGTTTGGCGTTGCGCAGCCACAGCCACTGCCCCGCAAAGTTGGTGACGAGCGACCCGGCGCGCGGGTCGGCGAGCATGCGGCGCACCTGGCGCTCCAACGTCTCCGGGTTCTTCAATCCCCCTCGCGCGGCGACGTTCAGCAGCTCGTCGTCCGGAATGCTGCTCCAGAGGAAGAACGACAGCCGCGAAGCGAGCGAAAAATCATCCAGCCGATAGGGCGTCGCTGCCGCGATGCCCTGCGGGTCGCGCTCGACGCGCAGGAGAAAGTTGGGGTCGCTCAGGAGCCGCTCGAGTGCGCTCTGCACGCCGTCCTCGAAATCGCCCTCGCCACGGCCTTTGGCATAGAAGGTCAGCAACGTGTCGACCTCCTCCGTGGTCGGCGGACGCCGGTACGCGCGACGGGCCAGCGTCGTCACGATCGCTCGCGCGCACGTGGGTTCGTCCGCGGCTGATGTCGGCCGGCACGTGAAGATGCGCCGCCGGCTCGGACTCTCGCCGGGTCCGGCGACCATCTCGGGGCCTGTGATGGTGACGGTACCAACCCGCATCACGCCGCTCTTGTCGGTCGCCTGCCCGTAGCCGGTGGAGCGACCGAGCCGAACGCCTTCCTCTGCGGGTGAGCGCCCGATGAAATAAACCGTTACGACATGCGGGCCTGCCTTGACGGGCACGCGGACGTGCACGTCCTTGTCCGCAATCCGCTCGTATTCGTCCTGAACAAAATCGGCGGGATCGCCGTTGTTCTCGCTCGAGATGATGCCGCGTGTCTTCCCTTTGCGCTCGCCGCCGAGCGCAAACGATCCCACACGAACGCCGTCGACGCGCATCTCCAACTCGTCCCGTTCCCCGATGCCCTTGATGTTCTGATGGAGCGTCCGGACCATGCGGGCCGCGATGAAGTACTCGCCATCGACCGGGAAGGTGTGCTGGATCGCGGCGCCTCCGCGCGATCCGAACGGCAGGTCCTCGCTCATCCGGTCCTGCTGCTCCAAATCCGCGGACAAGGTGTAGGTCGCGTCCACCGGCTTTACGCTCGCGTTGCCGATGGCGAACCGGCCGATCTTCTTGGCGGCCGTCAGGTACCGCTCCAGCAGGAGCGGCGAAATCGAGAGCGCGTCGCCGATGTTGTCGAAGCCGAAGCCGGCATCGTCGGCCGGGAGCATGGGCGGGCCGTTCACGTCGACCTCGTTGACGTCGACGGCGATCAGGTCGCGAATGGCGTTGATGTACTCGGTTCGATTCAGCCGGTGTACGGCCGACGATCGTCCCGGTTTCGGATGTGCGGCCGCATCGCGGTCGAGCGCGGTCTCGAAGTGGGTCAACAGCGCGTTATAGGTCGCCTCGTCGGGACGGGGCCGTCCGGCGGGCGGCATCGCCCGGCTTCGGAGCTTCCGGATGACGCGCTCCCAAACCTCGGAATGCGCCGGCGCGTCGCCCACGTCGAGGCCCTGCAGCGACAGGTTCGCCGTCTTCAGGCGATCGCTGTGGCACCCGACACAGTACTGATCGAGCACCGCACGCTCGGGCGGAGCGGACTGGGAAGTCTGAGGCTGTTGACCCGCGGCATCGATCAGCACTCCGCCCGTCAGAGCGATGGCGACGCACACGGCGACGGCGGGCAGCACGGACGTCGACTTCATTCCCGGGCTCCAGCCGACTGCAACAACGCCGCGGTGGCTTTTGCCGTTTCGTCCGACTTCACCAGGGCGAGCGGCGTGCGGCCGCGTGCGTCCTTGATGTGGACGTCCGCACCCTTCTCGAGCAAGAACTTCACCACGCCGTCGAGGCGATGCGCGACGGCTGCGTGCAGGGCCGTTTGGCCGCTCGCATCCTTCGCGTTGAGAAACGCCAACGGGTCGGCGCCGCGGGCCAATGCCGCCTCCCAGACAGCCCGAACCGTCTCGAGCGAAGTTCCATCGTCCTGATATGCGGCGCCAGGAAGGTTGCGACCGACGCGATCTGTCCCGCTCCCCCATCCGGCGCCGGCAGCCGCCATCAGCGCGTTCGTGCTCCCGGTCGAGGCCATGAGGAAGGCTGCGCCTCCCGCGCCGGAAGGTGGAGTCACAAACAACGGATTCGCACCGGCCTCGGCGAGCATCCTGACAATTTCGGGATGGGCAAACTTCGCCGCCAGGAAGATCGGCGTCATTCCGGCATAGGGCGGGGCAAACGCGGTATCGGTGCCGAGGATGCGACGCCGCGGCACCTGTGTGATTGGAGGATCCAGTGCCGCGCCCCGCTTGATCAACGCCTCGACGAGCCGGGGCTGGCCGTGCAGCACCGCCGCGTGCAGCGGCGTGTAGCCCGCTCGACCGGCATTTGGATCGGCGCCCAGATCCAGCAGCGCCTTTGCGACCTCGTAATTGGCGCTCATGATCGCGATGAGCAACGGCGTGCCGCCGCTCGCGTGGAGCTCGTCGTATTCCCCAGCCCCGAGGCGCCATTCGAGCTCAGCCGCGTCTGCGAGCAGGTCGGGGGCGGAATCGTTGATGCGCGCGCCGGCCGCCACGAGCGTACGTGCCGTCGCGACGTCACCGGTTCTGGCGGCAAACATCAATGGCGTATAACCGATTCTGGATTGACCGTTGACCTCGGAACCCGCGTCGACGAGGGCGTGAACGACGTCTTCGTGTCCTTCAGCGGCAGCCCACATGAGAGCGGTCTGTCCCTTCCGGGGCTCCGCGGCGCCGACCTTCGCGCCCGCACGAATCAGAAGGCGCACTGCAGCCGCGCTGCCCGCGCGCGATGCCATCATCAGCGTCGTTTCACCGGTCGCGGACGCGGCATTGGGGTTGGCCCCTGCCTTCAACAAGTCCTCGACCACAGCCCCGTTGCCGTTCTGGCAGGCGAGCATCATCGGTGTAATGCCCAGCGCGTTGGAGACGTCCGCCTTGGCACCCTTACCGAGCAGCAATTGGACGGCCGCGGCGTTGTCCCAGTGCGCCGCCCAATGCAGCGGCGTGGCACCGTCGGCGGTCGAGGCGTTCACGTCGGCGCCGCGTGCGACGAGCGTGCGCACGGCGGCCCAATCCTGACGTTTCGCCGACTCCAATAGACCGGGCGCTGATTGAGCGAACGACTGGGTATTCAGGAGGAACAAGGCGAGGACAGCGGACATCCCCACTCGCTGCCAGAAGGCATTCACAGAATCGTCTCTCTCCTTCGATGGGTTCTCCGGATAGCCCACACCTACAAGAAAGTTATAGCCGACCCTCGGCCGGGAGCGTAAAGAATCGTTAACCGGGACCCGCCTCACGCGGCGGCACCGGCGGAGGCGCTGAGCGGCAGCGTCAGGCCCACTTCGAGGCCCGGGGTCTGGTTTTCGATTCGCAGCGTCCCACCGTGAAGCTCGACGATGCGTTTGACGATCGCCAGCCCGAGACCCACACCGCCGCTCGCGGCGACGGTGCGGGCCGGATCGACCCGGAAAAAGGGCTCGACAATTCTCGGCAGCAGTTCGTTCGGGACGCCTTCACCGTAGTCGCGTACCCGGATGACGGCGGCCCGCTCGGTGCGATTCAGCTCGACGTCGATCGGCGCGCCCGGCGGCGAATGCTCAATCGCATTGCGAATCACGTTGTCGACCGCCCGTGTCAGCAGCACCCAATCGCCCTCGACGACGAGTCCAGGCTCCGCTCGAACCTGGATGCGGCAGCTTCGCGCTTCCGACTCGAGGCTGCAGCTGTCGACCACCTCCCCGAGCAAGCTCTCCAACGACACATCGTCGCGCGCCGGTGCCAGCCGCTCGCGCTCGGTGGCCGTGACGTCGACCAGGCCGGCAACGAGCACCTCCAACCGCTCCACTTCGCGACGCACTCTGTCGGCCGCGCGCTGAGGGTCAGCGGAGGTCCGTACGAGCTCCGCTGCGAAGGCCAGCCTCGCCAGCGGCGACCGTAACTCGTGGGCGACATCCTGCAGCAGACGCCGCTCGGCCGTCACCAGTGTCGCGATGTGATCGGCCATGGCATTGAACGCCCGCGACAGATTCCCAATCTCGTCGTGCCGCTCCGTCGGCGCCACTCGAGCGGCCAGATCGCCGGTTCCGAAGCGACGCGCCGCGTCCCCGATACGCTTGACCGGCGCCGCGATGCCGACCGCGATGAAGGCGTACAGCGTCGCGCCGATGATGGTGATGACCAGGTAATACGGCAGCTGACCCGGCACGTCGTCGAAGCTGGGGCGCATGATGATCAGCGCGTACTGGCCGTCGGCGCTCATCACGCCGATCGGCCGCACGTACCCGAAAAGCCGGACGCGCACGCGTTCGACGAACCCCAGGGGCCGCTGCATGATCGCCAGCTCGCGCGAATGATCGGCGCCGGTGACGAGGTCCCGGCCGCGCGCGTCCGTCACGTAGCGGAACTGGCCGTCGAGACTCGATGCGAGCGCCGCGGGTCCTCCGGTCTGATAGGCGGCGAGGCCGCCCTCGAGCTCGCGGCTCCAGTACCGCCGGACGACGTAGTCGAGCCCCGACTGTCCCACGGTCACCGACACCACCAGAAACGCCGCCAGCGCCAGGCACAGCGTCGCGAGGCACGAAAGAAGGATGCGGCCGTAGAGCGACATCACCGCTCCTTTACAAAAAGATATCCGACGCCGCGAATGGTCCGAATGAGCTGGTGCCCGGGCCGCTCGATCTTCTTGCGTACATGTGACACGTGAACGTCGAGCGCACGTTCAAACGGCGCTTTCGTCCGATCGTAAAGAACCGCACTGATTTCGTCGCGCGAGACGATCCGCCCCGCCGATCGCAACAGCAGTTCCAGGATATCGAATTCGGTGGCGGTCAGCACGGGACGATCGTCGCCGACCCACACCTGGCGACTGCCCGGCTCGATGCGCACGTTCCCGACGGTCACCGGGGCGGCATCGCGGGCGCGCGGACCTGTTCGCCGAAGCACGGCGGCAATGCGTGCCACCAGTTCGTCGGGGGAAAATGGCTTCTGCAGGTAGTCGTCCGCCCCGCCTGCCAGACCGGCCAGGCGCGACTGCAGATCCCGCCGCGCCGTGAGGATGATGACTGGCAGGTCGCTCCGGCGGCGGAGCTGGGTGAGGACCTCCAACCCATTCAGGCCCGGGAGCATCACGTCGACAATCAGCAGATCGTACCCGCCGGCGACACTCCGCCTGAGGCCCTCTTCTCCATCGGCCGCCGTCTCGATCCCGTATCCCCGACCCGAGAGGTACTCCGTCATCAACACGCCAAGCTCGCGATCGTCGTCCACGAGGAGAATCGACGGGCGGCGGTCGGCGCCTTTCGACGAAGCGGGATTCAAGGCCGTGCTCGATCGGCACGATGATCGGCCGATCAGCGCGTGGGCTTTCGGAAGATCAGCGTCTTCAGCTCCGGGCTGTCGCCCTGTAACTCGCGTTCCCCGGGCGACACGTTGTTGGCCTGCAGCAAGAACGTGAGCACGTCCGCGTACTCGGCGCTCGACAACGATCCTGGCGCCTGCGCCGGCATCGTCGTACGAATGCGGTCGTAGAGATCCGCTACGGTTCGGCCGTCCCATGAGCTGAGGAACGCGTCGCCGGCGAGAGGAGGGGCCTGCCCGCCCCCGAGATCTTCGCCGTGGCAGGCGGCGCAGTTGTCTGCGGACAACCGCTTGCCGCGCTGCGCCTGTGCCGCGCTGTACGAACCATTGAGGGACCCGCCGCTGGCCTCCTGCGGTGGCGGCGGTGCGCCCGCGGACATGACCGCACCGGCAAGAGACCCGCACGTGAGCGCAACCAGCGCGCGACGAAACCAACAGAACCTTGAGATTTCCATTTGAACGTTCAGACGAAGATAGACCGCCAGCGCCCGGTCGGGTGGGCCGGACGCCGGCGGCACAATGGGATCAGAAAGTCAGCTGCACTCCCACCTTCACGATACGGGGTGCCAGGACCTGCGTGGGTATGAACGCGGCGCCGCGGGCAGCGCCCGTGGTCGCTCCGTACGCCGTGTTCATCGCGGTGACCGGGCTCGCATTCGTCGAATTGTAGACGTCCAGTATGCCTTGCGCCCGTACGCGCGCGAGCTGGAAACGCTTCGACACGCGCAGATCGAGCTGATTCAACCGGTCGCCGTATTGGGTGCCGGGCTGAATCAGGTTCACCGTCTGGGACGTCCCTTGACTGAGCGCGCGGCCCAGCAGGGGCAGCACCTGGGCGTTGGTATAGGTGCCGTTTGCAATCAACTGGGGCCCCGGGAGACTCTGCAGCGTTGCTGCGAACGATATGGCATACGGGAACGTATAGGAGCCAACCAGCTTGACATTGTTGAGGAACGGCGTCCGATTGTCGCAGAAGTCGAGCGGGATGGAAGGCTGTGCATTCGCGTTTCCAAGGGGCAGGCCTGGCGACGTCGGAACCGGGACCGGGAGCGCCGGGACCGAGAAGTAGTTCTCCGGGGCGTTTCGCATCATATCGCAGACATTGAGGCTGGTCCGTCCCGTGCTGAGGCCGCCCTGCAATACGAGCTTGGGCAGACGGGCCGTGATGGCGATATCCGCGCCATTCCAGTGTTCCGTCATGTTGCCGAAGAAGCTGTCGCGCCGCCCCACGATGCTGCCCGAGGCCGCCGCGCTCACGCTCGCCGGTTTCAGGTTCATGACACCGCACAGCCGCTGGCCGGAGGTGGATAAACGGCTGTCCTCCGGCACCGTGACGCAGTACGAATCGTAGTCGGCAGACGTGATCGCGGTGTTGTCGTTCACGACGAAATTGGTGTAGATCCGGCGCACGAACGTGACGTTCGCGGAGACGCGCGGCAACAATTCATGCTGGATGGCGGCCGTGAACTCCCAGTTCGCCGGTCGAACGCCGAAGCCTTTTGCCAGGTCGGGATCGTACGAGTACGTCACGACCGGCCGTCCGAAGTTCAGGTTCAAACTCGGCCCGAGCTCGAGGTTCGCCGCGTCGTTGAACGGGTCGCCCTGCACGATCCGATCGCCGTTATCGTTCCAGATGCGCGTGTTCGAATTGTTGTTGCCCATCGGATTGATGGAAGCCGCCATGTTGACGCCCTGCTGCAGCACGTAGCGATTGACGCTCCCCTTCACCGCCGTCTTGCCGTTCCCGAACACGTCGTACGACAGGCCGATGCGCGGCGACAAATCCTTCCAGCTGACGGCGTCCTGCGCGGCAAAGGAGCGCGAGGTGCGCACGAACTCGGTCGGGCCCGCGAACTGATCGGGAAATCCCGAGCGGAAGTAATCGAACCGCAGGCCGAGGCCGGCGGTCAGGTGATGCAGCGTCCACTGGTCCTGCGCGAAAATGCCGATATTCGCGTTCACGTCGTTTTCGACCGTGATCGGCGTGCCGAAGTAGATCACGTCCAGCGGGACGCCGTTGAGGGCGTCGTATCTCACGTTCCCCAGGGTCCGGTTGAGCGAATTGTTGTGCCCTTCGATCGCCAGGAAGCCGACCTTGAACGCATGGCTGCCGGTCACGTACGAGACCGACCCGCGCTCGTTCCAGATGGTCGTGTTCGTGTCGGAGTTGTTCTGCGGCCCGCGATAGGCGAACCCGAGGCCATTGTCGATGATGCGCGCCGCGGTGGCGTTCGGCTGAGGGTCGAACATCTGGTGCGCGGGCGCCGTCGACACGCCGAAGTCCAGAAGGAGGCGGCTCGTCAACGGCGCGGTCCACGTCGCCTGCCCGATCCAGTTTGCGAGCGTGGCCTGGGTCGTCGCCTCCATCCGAGCGTTGTTGAAGAAGGTGAACAACTCGCACTGGCAGACCTGATTACGCGAGACGAACGCACCAATCTTGTTCTTGCTCCCAGCCTGCCACGTGAGGCGGGCGGAACCCTCTCGGGTCCAGATGTCCGAGTGCGCGCGCTTTGACTTGTCCGCCACGTAGGTCCAGGCCGCCGGGTCGACCGCCTCGTAAGAGTTCGCGAGATACGTATCGGCGCGCGTTTCCTTGTAGGACCCGACAATCCAGAGCCGATCGCGAACGATCGGGCCGCCGACCGTCGGACCCACGTCCCATAACCGCTTGACCGGGTTGATGTCGGTGATGCCCATCTGCTTGAGCGAGTCGGTGAGATTATTGGCCTGAAGACCGGTGATGGCGCCGCTCGCGGAGAAAGAGCCGCTCAGCGTGTTGCCGCCGTCCCGCGGGATGAGATTGACGCGCACGCCGCCGGCTTCGATCTCGGCCGAGTTGGCCGACACGTCGAACGCCACCTCCTGGAACATCCCTTCGCTCAACGCCTGCGCCGAACGTGCGACGCTCGTAAACGACTGAACGGACATGCCGTCGAGGTGCGTCTGCATGTCGCTGTCGCGACCGCCGTGGATGAACAGGGTCATGAGCGCCTGGCCGGCCCCGCCGCCGACGTCCTGCTGAACGGTGGCTTGCGGTCCAACGCTCACGCCGGGGATGAGCACGCCGAGGTTCTGGAAGTTCTTGCCCGTCGGTATCGCGTCGATGACGTCACGCGTCATCACGACCTGTTGATGCGAGTTCTGCACGTCGACGATCGGCGTTTCGCCTGTGACCGTCACGGTCTCGGCGATGTCGCCGACCCGCAGATCGGCGTTGACCGTCGCCGCGAACCCGGTCGTCAACTCGATGCCGGACTGCTTCACGGTGTTGAATCCCGTGAGCGTGAAGGTCACTTCGTATGTCCCGGGACGGAGCTCCGTGATTTTGTACAGCCCGGAGCTGTCGGTCTGAGCGGTGCGCGTTTTCTCGATCAAGGCAGGACTGCTCACTTCGACCGTCACACCCGGCAGCACGGCGCCGGACGCGTCCCTGACGGCGCCGGCGATGGTGCCCGATCCGGTCTGGGCGAATGCCGGGTCCGCATAGAACAGTCCGGCGGTCAACACAAAGAGTGCCGCCGCCTGTCCAATCAGGGTCTTCGCTGTCATACGTCCTCCTGAACGAGGTCCGAAGCGTGAGGTGACCGATATGGCCGACGCACCATCGCGCGCGGAACGTTTCGCCGCTGAGCACCTTCGCATCGCGGCCGACGACTCAACGCGGACCCCACAGGGCTTCGCGTGCTCTTTCTAATGTGTCGCGGTGAATGCTAGGCACCGCTCTTGGGGTTGTCAATCAAGAGTCGTGTGCAGATGCCGCCGTTTACAAAGATTTACACTGGCGATGCGGTGGAACCCGAAGAGAAGGTCAGAGAGATGCGGCCACCGGCGCACGATGGACGCGCAGGATGGGCGAGGTGCTCGACTCGACTCGTATTCGATGACGCGCGAAAGGCACGCGGTCCAAACTGGCGACGTCCGCACTCATGCGGCCACGCCGGCGGAGGCGCTCAGCGGCACCGTGAGGCAGACATCGAGCCCCGGCGTCCCGTTCTGGATGAGCAGCGTCCCCCGGTGAAGCTCGATAATCTGTTTGACGATGGCGAGCCCGAGGCCGACGCCGCCGCTGGCGATCACCGTGCGGGCAGAATCGACCCGGAAGAAAGGCTCGACAATGCGCGGCAACAGCTCTTGCGGGACCCCCTCCCCATAGTCGCGCACCCGGATGCGGGCTGACTCGTTGCTCCGGTCGAGATCGACGTCAATCGTCGCACCTGCCGGCGAGTGCTGGATGGCGTTGCGGATCACGTTGTCGACCGCCCGCCCCAGCAGCACCCAGTCCCCTTCGACAACAAGCCCGGGCGCCATCCGCGTCTCGATTCGGCATCCCCGCGCCTCCGACTCGAGTCGACAGCTCTCCACGACCTCGCGAACCAGGGTTTCGACCGAAACGTCTTCTCGGGCCGGCTTCAACTGCTTCCGCTCGTCGGCGGTGACATCCAGCAGGCCGGCCAGGAGCACTTCCAACCGCTCGACTTCCCGCCGGATTCTATCCGCGGATCGCTCGGCATCCGGGGACGTCCGCACAAGCTCCACGGCGAACGCGAGTCTGGCAAGCGGCGAACGCAGCTCGTGGGCGACGTCCTGCAGGAGACGGCGCTCCGCAGTCACGAGCGTTGCTATGCGATCGGCCATCTCGTTGAACGCACGGGCCAGATCTCCGATCTCGTCCTGCCGCTCGAGCGGCGCGGCTCGAGCCGTCAAATCGCCACCGCCGAAACGATGCGCTGCGTCCGCGATGCGCTTGAGCGGCGACGCGATACCGACGGCGATGAACGCGTACAGCGTGGCCCCGATGATGGTGACGACGACGTAGTAGGGCAGCTGACTCAGCACGTCATCGAAATTGGAACTCACGATGATGAGCGCGTACTGACGGTCGGCACTCACGACGCCGATCGGCCGCACGTACTGGAAGATTCGAACTCGCACCCGTTCGACGAAACTGAGGGGCGCCTGCATGATGGCGAGCTCGCGGGAACGATCCGCGCCAGTGACGAGATCGCGGCCGTGCGCATCGGTGACGTAGCGATGGGCGCCGTTCATCTGAGCGGCCAGTGCCGCTGGCCCTCCTGCCTTGTAGACGGCGGTCGCAACCTCCAGCTCCCGGTTCCAGGAGCGCACGATGACGGCGTCGATTCCCGACTGCCCCACAGTGACCGAGATCACCAGAAACGCCGCCAGCGCGAAGCACAGCGTCGCCAGGCACGAGAGAAGGATGCGGGCATAGAGCGACATCATCGTTCCTTCACGAACAGATACCCGACGCCGCGAATGGTGCGGATGAGCGGCTGTCCGGGCCGTTCGATCTTCTTGCGCAAATGCGATACGTGAACGTCCACGGCTCGTTCAAAGGGCGCTTTGCTCCGGTAATAGAGGACCCCCGTCATTTCGTCGCGCGAGACGACGCGGCCGGCCGACCGCATGAGCAGATCCAGGATGTCGAACTCGGTTGTGGTCAACGCAGGACGCTCGTCTCCAACCCACACCTCGCGCGTGCGGCTGTCGAGCCGGACGTCGCCGAGGATGATTGGCTCCGGCTCGTGGATGCGCTGAGCCGTCCTGCGCAGCACGGCGGCGATGCGCGCGACCAATTCGTCGGGAGAAAAAGGCTTCTGCAGATAGTCGTCCGCCCCGCGTGTCAGGCCTTCGAGGCGCGACCGGAGACCGCGGCGCGCCGTGAGCATGATGACCGGCAGGTTGCTGCGCCGTCGGAGCTGGGTCAGAACCTCGAACCCGTCCAGGCCTGGCAGCATCACGTCGAGAATCACCAGGTCGTGCTTGCCGGCGAACACCCGCCGGAGCCCCTCTTCTCCGTCGCAGACGGCCTCGAGCGCGTATCCCCGCGGCGCCAGGTATTCGGACATCAGGACGCCGAGCTCATGGTCGTCGTCGACGAGCAGAATCGAAGCGCCAGGGGCGCCTTCTCTCGTTCGATGGGGATCCGAAGCCGCTTCGCCGGTGGCGCGATGCGCCGAATTCGAGGGCGCCGAGCCGAGGGGAAGATCCATACCTCGTCCCATAGTTTATTCAGGGTTCGATTGATCAGCGCTCCATTGGCGAAAATTTACGGGCCGGTCCGCCGTCCCCGACGGTCGTCCGTGACGCGGTGATAGGCCGCGATGAATTGATCGACCTGCCGATCGAGCTCGCCGATAATCAAGGCCGGCATGCCGGCTGGCCGGCCGAGCAAGACGTTCGCCGAGGCTTTCCACGTTTGTGCGCGGTTGAACGTGAGCTGCGGACTGCGGCGCAAGAACACGATTTGCGCAAAATCCACCTGCACGAATACCGCGGTCGCTCCGGCGCCGTCCACGCTCGGCGTGAACGTGACGCGAAGATGTGGATCGCCGGTCGGAAACTCGCCGGCGCCGAGGATGGGAATGGCCGCGGCGCGCAGGCGCGCTTCAACGCGCGCTCTGACGGCATCGGCCGTCAGAGTCCCGTACACCGGGCCCTCGACGGCGACTCTGACCCCGTCGAGGTCGCGAACACTCTGCCGATCGTCGAGCTGGGGCATCGCGCGTGATACCGAGCGGCGGCTTCACTGCCGCCTTGCAGCCTCGAGTTCGGCGGCGCGGCGGGTGCGCCACGTCGACCGCCCGAGACCGGCCGCCAACCGTGAATCCAACCGTCGGATGGAGGCTGCGGGGGAGATCACGCGGCCGGACGTTACGATCCAGAAGCACTATTGTCAAATGCCGACGAACGAAATCTCTGGCGACGAGATCGCTGCCAATGCGGGGCGTTGTGAGCCTTGCAGCGAGCGGCAAGAGCAATGTGGTGGTCGAGTGGATCACGAACGGCGGTCAGTTCACGCCGTTGCGACCGTGACGACGACCTTCCCTCGCGCATGTCCTTCTTCGACATAGCGGATGGCTTCCGGCACATCGCGTAAACCGTAGCGCCGGTCGATCACGGGTTTGATCTTGCCTGTTTCGATGAGGTCCTTGAGAAACAGCAAGTCCGCCTGGCTCGGTCGCGTCAACAGGTTCCCAAACTTCTGATTCCCCAATGAGAGCAACGCTCCGTAGAGCAGGGCATGGAGCAGTTGCCTGTTGGACCCGCCGGTCATGACGTAAATACCGTTCCGACTGAGCGCACGCTTGTAGTCCCAAATCGAACGGTCGCCATTCGCCGCGAGAATGACGTCGTACTGCGGTCCAGCGAGAGCGAAGTCGTTCCGTGTGTAGTCAAGGACATGATCCGCACCAATCGACCGGACCACCTCGACGCTGCCTGGCCCGCAGACCGCCGTGACCTCGGCGCCGAAGGACCTGGCAATCTGCACGGCGAAGGTCCCGACACCGCCCGCTGCACCGTGAATCAGCACCTTCTGTCCCTGCCGAATCCCGCCTTTCCGAAGACCTTGAAGTGCGGTCAGTCCCGACGTCGGAATGGCCGCCGCTTCCTCGAACGAAGCGTCGTTCGGCTTCAATGCGAGTGCCGTCTCCGGGGCAACAACGTACTCCGCGTACCCGCCAAAGCCTGAGCGGGACAACTCGCCGAACACGTCATCGCCCGGCTTGAACTGCGTCACCCGCGGTCCGACCGCCTCAACGCGGCCCGCGATATCGGTGCCGAGGACGAGGTATTTCGGCGTGAAGAGCCCCGCGATGAACCGGAACGGGAACGGTGTCCCGCGCAGCAGATGCCAGTCTCCGGCATTCGCCGACGCCGCATGAACTCTGACCAACACGCCCCTCTCGCCCGCAGTCGGCTTGGGGACGTCTTCGAGATGCAGCACGTCCGGCGGGCCGTACGTGTGGCGAACCATCGCTTTCATCGTCGTCTCCATCTGAGCTCTGCCCGCGTCAGATCGACGACGGCCGCGACCGCGAGGCACTCGATACGGGGCCGCGCACCCCTACGGCGTGGCAGAATGTACTCGACGTGAAGCTCCGCAACGCTCACCTCGCCATATCGTCGATCGCAGCAAAGTGCTCGATTATCTTCTGAACGAGGCTCATCCCGACAACGGGGGGAAAGCGCGATTCTTCGGATTGCTCGGGGAGCGAAGGCGGGCGGAAAACGCGCTCCGTCGCAGTCAAGCGCTTCTCGCAGACGCTCAGAGGATCAGTGCGACCGGCAGTTTCTCCTGGCGTCTCGACACCGACGACATCACCTTCTCCGACGAGCTCTATCGCATTTTCGAGCTGGCGGCTGATTCCGCGGTCACCCTCGAGCAGATTGGCGCCAGGGTTCATCCTGATGACCTCCCTTTGCTCTCGCAATGGATTGCGCATGCTCGCGAGAACGCCGGCACCCTTACGTACGAGCTGCGGCTGCTGATGCCGGACGGCAGAATCAAGTACACGCGAACGCATGGGAACGTCGTGCACCATCCGAATGCACCGCGGGAGTGCGTCGGTGCGATGCAGGACGTGACGCAGCGTCACTTATCGGATCGGGCGCTCGACCAGGCGCGGTCGGATCTCGCGCGTGTGACTAGGAACATCACCGTTGGCGCACTGACGTCATCGATCGCGCACGAAGTCAATCAACCGCTATCGGGCATCATTACCAACGCTGGCACCTGCGTGCGGCTGTTGACGGCAGACGCGCCAAACGTCAATGGTGCCCTTGAAACGGCGCGCCGCACGATTCGCGACGGCAACCGCGCGGCCGATGTGATCGCTCGCTTGCGAGCGCTCTTCACCAACCGGGCGGTCACGCCTGAAGTCCTGGATCTCAATGACGCCGCGCAAGAAGTGGTCTCGTTGGTGTCAAATGACCTGCAGCGAAATCGCGTGGTCCTGAGGACCGAGCTGGATAGCGATCCCCTTCTTGTTGCTGGGGATCGCGTGCAACTTCAGCAGGTGATCTTGAACCTGATGCGCAACGCCTCAGACGCCATGACCGATGTCGAGGATCGTCCGAGGCGCTTGGTGATCCGAACGGAACGCGACATCCCAGACCGCGTCCGACTGACCGTAGAAGACGTTGGCACCGGCCTGGATCCTCCGGCCGCTGATCGATTGTTCGATGCGTTCTATACAACCAAGAGTGACGGAATGGGAATCGGATTGTCCGTCAGTCGAACCATCATCGAAAGACACGGTGGCCGTCTGTGGGCAGCGTCGAACGAAGGGCCGGGAGCAACGTTCGCGTTCTCCATTCCATGTAAGCCTGACGACGCGTTTGCTCGTGTCGGCTAGACGGATTCGATATCTGCGAGATGTCTGTCGTGACGACAACGATTACGGGAGGCGAGAGAGAACCCCGTGTTCGTCTATTGGAGGAATCCCTCCTATACGAGGCGGTCGAACACCGTCGCGCAGAAGACGACGTCCAGCCGCCACAGGCGACACGCCTGCGCAACTGCCAGACGCAATCCTGGCATTTCACGTACTCGCCTCGCGCGCGTGCCAGCCACGCATCAGACGCCGCTGCCGATCGAGAATGACTTAGAGGAAGGGACTTGGCGGGGGCGGGATTTGAACCCGCGACCTTGGGTTATGAGCCGAATCTGACGGAACAACCGGACACCACCCGGACCCACTCCACGCGATTTTTCTAAGCTTTTCGCCAACTCGCCTCGACCCCGACCGACCCCCAGCCACTACCGCTTGTCAGCCAATTGTCAGCCGAGCGAACCTGCCTTGGGCGATACAAGGCAGAATGTCACCGCTCGCGCCAAAGCGGGAGTGTCAAGTGCCCACGTGCGCGACCAGCCGACGACGGCTTGAACTCAAACGCGTTGCACAATGGTAACGCATCTGTTACCATGCGAATGTTGTCGATCCTGGAATATCTCGACCGCGCAGGATCGAGTCCGTTCGCGAGCTGGTTCCGGACGCTCGACGCCACCGCAGCGGCGAAAGTGACCACGGCAATCCGCCGCTTGGAGTTAGGGAACCTCTCCAACGTCAAAGGCGTCGGCAGCGGCGTGTTCGAGTACCGAGTCGATTTTGGCCCTGGATATCGACTCTACTTCGGCAAAGGCGGCGAAGCTGTCGTCATCTTGCTCGGCGGCGGGACGAAGAAGCGTCAGGCCCTGGACATTGCGGTCGCCCAAGAACGATGGGCCGACTACAAGAAACGCAAGGCGCAGGAGAAGTGAAAATGCCTCTGACCCGGGAGTTCAAGGAAACCGTGCAGTCGCGCCTTCGAGCGGATCGGAAATATCGGAAAGAGCTTCTGAGGGAAGGCGTCGAATGCCTTCTCGCCGGCGATCTGGATACGGGAAAAGCGATCCTGCGCGATTACATTAACGCGACGATCGGGTTCGAAGAGCTGAGTCGGCGCACCAAACGACCGGCGAAGAGCCTGATGCGCATGCTGGGTCCAAGCGGCAACCCGCAAGCCCGCAATCTCCTCGAAGTCATCCAGCATCTTCAGGCAGCCGAAGGGCTCCACTTCGAATTGTCGCTCCGCGCAGCGAGCTAGAAAAGGCGTCGCGAGGAAGCGTGTGTCGATGCCTACTTGGGTGATAGCGAACGAACTTGCTCGTGGTCGCCGGCCCGGGTACGCCGGTGAACGCGGACGAGGTGTGCCAGTAGGCGACGTTGATGCGTGGATTGCCCAGGTTCGGGCCTTCGGCATCAACTCGATCATCTGCCTGCTCTCGAGCGATCAGCTCCCGCTGTATGACCAGGTGCCCGGCGGCCTAATCAGCTATTACCGACATTCTGGTTTGATCGTCGAACACATCCCTGCAACGGATCATCAATATCCAGCGCTCACGAATGAACATCTTCAACGCGTCTGGACTGCATACCAATGGTTGCCAAAACCTGTGCTTGTCCACTGCAGCGCCGGCATTGACAGAACTGGAATGGCTGTCAAACACATCCAGACGCAACTTGACACGCCACGCACGCAATGAGCTCGCCAGTCCCGGTACTTGCCCTAATGAGGAGAAAGTGCGGGTCGCCGCGCCAGCCCACGAAGTCCCGGACGTGTCGTGGCTCAACGCTCTGCTGCGGCCGTCGACGCCAACGCCTTCGAGTACACCGGGCATTTCGGGCAATACCGCCTTCTCGGAGATGTCTTCCGGAAGTTCGACGGCAATTTGCATTTGCGACTGTAGAACGTGACCGCTGTCGTGGTTCTGATGGGATACGGCAATTGGAACTCAACCGCATGTCCGCAGACACCGCGCGAGACTCTACCGATTGTCAGCCAATTGTCCGCCGAGGATTGAAACGTTGGTTGCGGGGGCTCGCAACCAGCGGTACTTGCAGCTGTGGAGCGGGGCGGCGTAGTCTGCCCGCTGCCCCTCGCCCGACTTCTGTAAGGGCCAGGAGCAGCGGGGGCCAGGAGCTCCAAAGCGCCTGGCCCCCCGCATGCCCGACTTACACGGCCTTCAGTGCACGGAGAGCCGTCGTTGGCGACGACTCCGCGACTCTCCGGACGGCGCGCAGGTTGCCGTCCGAGTCGCTGACGACCCGATTCTGTTCGGGCTCCATGAGGTAGCTGATGGCCTGGTAGACCTTTGCAGTGTTGGACGCGGTGGGGCCGTCGAACACAGCACAGGCTAGAGCGTGAAGTTCAGAACCGGCGACATCCCCCAGTTCTTCGATGACCGCGGCAACCAGCTCAGCATCCGTTCTGGTTCGCCAGCGATCCGCAAGCGAGGCTACACGCTGCTGCGGGCCGTCCCAAGTATTGGGAATGACCTTGCCGGCCTCATCCAACGCAACGCCTGCGAGAAGAAGAAGCCGGTTCATGGTCATCCTGATCGGGTGCCAAGGCTGATTGAGCTTCTTGCCGGCCTTCTGGATCTGAACCTTGGCCTGATCGAGCGCACGTTCGACCAGAGTGTCCAAAGGCAAGCACTCTTCCTTCACCAGTTCGTCCAATGCCTGCAACACAAACGGGCGGGCATCCGAGAAGGGGCCCAACTTCCTCTTCTCGATGGCCTCCCTCATTCGCCACACCCTACCGCGATCGTCTGATGTCGCCTCCGGTGCGGAGGATGTTGCAGCGACGCTCACAGCGCCCGTCTCTGGGGCGACCGACACAGGAGACGCGGCCGAATCCGAACCGCGCTCGGAGCCCTCGGTCGCCTTGAGCCAGATGAAGAAGTCGATCGGGTTGTCCCCGGCGACGTTGATTGCGCCGCGAACGGCTGCAACGTGGATCAGGGTGCCGACAAGACCCGACGTACGAGTCGCCGCTCCTCCCCCCGCTAGCGCTGGGTTCTTGTATCCGAGCCACGTCCGAATCTGGGACTGTCGAATCGCCTTGGCATCGGTCAGCGCATCCCGATCCTTGAGTACCGAAACCAGCGCATCGACTGCGTCGTCTACTGGTATCAGCGAATCAAAGGGCCATTGCGGTTCAGGTCCTTCGAACTTGTGCGGGACCAGCCGGGACCGCTGAGACGCCACCTCGCCTTCTCGCAGCGAGGCGAAGTGTCGGGAGACGACTCCTCGACCTGCGAGTTCGAGGAGGAGCGGGTTGTTCCACGACAGAACATGTACTTGGGCTCCAGACCGCTGCGCTGTCTCAACGAGTCCGGACACCGTTCGATGCGCGTCAAAGGCCGCGCACTGGACCCAGTTCGCACTCGGCAATTGGGAACGGAGACTGTTCTGGTCGCTCGTTGCTACGACGGCAATGTCGACTTCCGCAACATTGGCGCCCTGAGCGTACTTTCGCGCGTACCCCAGGACCACGCCAAGCAGGTTGGGATACGAACGAGTGAGGTCAACCACCAGCTGCTTCTTCATGATCGATATCATCCTCTTCTGCGGCGAGGAGCTGGCCGGAGGCCAGCTCCTTGCTGCTTCAAACCGTTAGCGAATGATGTGGTCGATTCCCAGGACGAACAGGCCGGCCAGAAGCGCCACCAAGAAAGGCACGACGTTGGACCTGATCGATGCGGGAATGCGCCACGTGAACTTGTGTTGCATGGCCTTCCTCTGCTCAAAGGTCAGAGTGCGGCTACGGCCGCACAGTTGAAAACCCTCGTTGCAGGTAACCCGGAAAGCCGTACGACGATATCGGGATCCGTACTCCGAATGTCCGGAAACAGTAGCCCGTACTCAGTCGACTGAAGCCTGTACGACTGGAAACGCTGAAGGCCGAAATTCAGGAACGCTGAAGGCTGGAAGGCAGAAAATCTGAAGAACGAAGGCCGAAATCTGGAATCCGAAATCTGTAAAGGAGGTGTTACAACGAGAAGCCTACGCGTTCAGCCGACCGATGTCAAGTTCGTTGACGGGTCCGCGGACTCGGCCACCACCCGCGCTATACTCAACACGCTCGTCCCAGGACGCCGACATTGCTGCGGTCAATTCGAATGTTGTTGAAGGACGAAGGATGATCGGCGATCCAGTCGAAGCGATCGTCGAACCTACACGGCGATCTCTAGTAGTTCCACAAGCAGGGCGTCGACGTAGTTTTTTAGCTTGCGAACCTCCGTGCCATCCGTCGAGGCATGCGTCGTGGCTGATCCTCGCTGGTAAGTAGAACGCGCCAGGCTGGCGATCCCCTCCTCCACCGTCTCCACCGAGGCCTCGGCTACGCCGACAGCCCTTTTGCGTGCCTTCAGGATGTATCGCACCTTCTGTTTCTGCGACGGTCGCTTGAGATCGGGCTCCAGCTTGAAACCGGGGACGGCCATCACGTCGCCGTCTGGTGCAAGATGATCCATGACCTCGCGCAGAACCTCTCGCAATTCCGTTCCGGTGCCACGCCACGAAACGCGTTTTCCCGCGGCGATATCCTCCAGCACCTGCTCGTACGACGACGCCGTCGTCGGTAACATCTTCTCCAGTGTGTTGAGGATGCGTCTTTCGGTATCCGACAACACGAGCCGTCGAACACTGCGAGCCTTCATCACGTCGATCATCGCCTCCTGCAGGTAGGGCCGGAGTTCCTTTAGCTGGCCGAGGTAGGCGCTCTTTTCCCTCGGCTCGCTGCTTAACTGCAGGATGGCCGTAACGACCCACTCGATTTCCTCGGCCAGGCCTCCGCGATGTTGAACTGTTTGCAGTTCGCCTTGGACCGATCCGAAGTACGTATCCGCGATCGCTCGCGCTAGGCGAGCCACTTTCTCGGAAGGAACAAGCTTGGAGCGGACTCCGTCCACGACGGCCGCCAGTTTCGTGACGTCCTTCGAGAGCCGCTCAAGTGCGGTCAGGACTTCGGTCATACCCGAACCGCGCCCTGGCCTATCGGCGAACCTTCTTCCTTTTTACCTTCTTCGGGCGGGAGGGCTTCCTGCTCTCGGAGCCTCGTGGCAGACCGTGAACCACGAGGTTGTAGCCGACCGGGTTCAGCCGGTACTTGCCTCCGCCGGTTCCGTCGAAGTAGCCCGCGGCGGCGGCGTTGGGAAGCGTCTGATAGATCGATCTCGGAAGTTTAAAGCCAGCCTGCTTGAAGTACTTCTCCAGATCAGACGAGTTGATCTCGTCTCTCTGTTCACCTTCCGGCGCAAGCTCGGAGAGGTAGTACGCGACCAGGGCCGCCATCTGGTTTAGCGACTCGGGCTGCTTTTCCTCCTTCAGATCTCGGATGCTGACCTGACGGACCTTTCCGCCGTCTGTCGGCAGAGGAGCGGCGGCGGGGCCCGAAAGCGCGGACGCCCTCGTCGGGCGACCGAGACTCAGACGGCCGAGCACGTAGTCCAACACTCGCTGGATGGATTCACCTTCGAGACCTTCGAGGGCGCCGAGAATCGTCCCCATCGCTTGGAGTTCTCGGTCCGCTTTGCTTCGTTGTCCTCGACTCATCAGTTCAGCCTATCACGCGGTGAGCCTGTCGTCAGTTTGTCGAGCCGATCTCGGCCCGCTTCGGCCGCACCACGCCGTCCTGTCTTCGGATCGACGAGCAGCTGTACTCACCCCTTCCGAAGGATCCGGCCCGCCAGCGACTGGAGCCGCGGGGTAAGACCTTCGAGGGTCGAGAGCGCCGACCCGGGACTCCGCCCGCGATCCTCCGCATGCAACAGGTCGTTGCGCGCCTTCGTGAACTCGGTCTCCGCACGAGTGCGCCCCGGCGGCCTAGTAATCGTGAGCGTCGGATCTTCAGTCGTGAGGATCTGGTCGATTCGCTCCTGCGTCCGACCCCTCGTGCCTAGCTTGAATGAGCTGAACACGGCTAATGCGCTGTAGACGATGAGAAAGCGCGATGCGAGGTTCTCCACCTCCAGCGCAGCGATATACATCTGCCGCGCGACCACGAGATCGGCGGCGAACACCGGCGGCGGAGCCGCCAAACGGAGGCTGAAGTCGGCTAACGCATCCTGCACGTTCTTCACCTTCGGGATCGCGGTGATCAGCACCTTCATGGCGCGCCCCACGAATACGACCTCCCCCGGAAAGGCATGGAGCGTGTTCGCGTCCGTTCCCTGGAACTGCCGCTCGGTTCGCTTCGGAACCAGCGCCTTCTTGACGAAATCGCAAAACCAGAGCGTCAGGTGCTCCGCGAGCCGCGCGGCGTAGGAGTCGGCGACCTCCGAAGCGCCGTTCGGATCGTCCGTTTCGATCTCGATGGTCAGCGTCAAGCCACGCCGGGAGCGCTTCAACGTCGCCGTTGCCGGCCGCGATCCTCCGATCTGCATCGTGAACGGACCCGCGTCGATAGGGTGGATATCGCGGGTCGCCAGCTCGTAGGTGGCGGTGAGTTTTCCTGGCATGGGGCATGTAACGTGGTACATGTTGCCACGCTTGAACCTTGTCGATGCGCCCAGTTGCAGTGCCTGGTTCAGAACTCAGACGCCACTGCACGCTGTTTTTTGGCCATTGACGCCCGGGTTGTTGAATATGGAGCCGCCTACAGCACCCATGCGAACACTCAGGCCGCGACGACGCTTATACGGCCGGTCTTCCTCGAGCGCGGTTTGTGCCGTATCACGATTTCGACATCCTGATCGAGTGCCGTCAGCAGGTTCATCAGGCGTTCGACCGAGAAGCCTGCGAGCTTGTAGTTGCGAAGTGCGGAGACCTTCGGCTGCGTCACTCTCAAGACGTTTGCAGCTTGCGCCTGTGATAGCTTGCGCGACTCAATCACTTGATTGAGGGCGTACGCCAGCCGCAGTTTGGCCTGACGCTCGGATGCATCCGGATATCCGAGGTCCTCGAATACGTTCGTCGATCCTCGGGTGATCGTGGTCGATTCACCGCGTCGTCTTGCCATGGTGTTCCTCGTAATCTCGCTGCGCTTGGTTCAATCTCTGCGCGACCAGATTCACGTCGCGCTTGGCCGTCCGGGTGCCCGACGGCGACTTCTTCTGGAACGCGTGGAGTACGTACACGGCCTTCTCGAATCGAACCGCTTTCCAGCACATTGGGATCCTAAGCTTAGAATTCCACGTGGACAAGTTGTCGCG
>JADMIO010932613.1_pt1 | contig 53862 bp, 54 predicted proteins | sample 8958161 | NCBI WGS metagenome assembly JADMIO01 (sample SAMN16585339, study PRJNA669376) | soil metagenome | isolation source: Crop rotation soil | place: USA: Cullars Rotation, Alabama | collected 2011
GCCGCGACTTCAAGTCACGTGAATTCCAAGCTTCGGATCCCACTGTGCTGGAAAGCGGTCGACCGAGTCGAAGGCCATGTCGGCATTGGCGACGTAGTGCATCGCCAGCACGATGCCCGTCACGATCTGGATCAGCAGCATCGTGGTCAGGATCGCGCCGAAGGCGTACCAGATGTTCAGGTTACGCGGCGTCGGGAACGATAGCATGGTGTCGTGGGCGAAACGCGCGAGCGGCAGGCGGGAATCCATCCAGCGCGCGAAACCCGATTTCGGAACGTAGGTCGAGGGACCGGACATGATGGCGCTCCGTTAGCCGACTTTGATGCGCGTGGGGGAGACGTAGGAATAGGGCGGGACCAGCAGGTTCTGCGGCGCGGGCCCTTTGCGGATGCGCCCGGCGGTATCGTACTGCGAGCCGTGGCAGTGGCAGAGCCAGCCGCCGAACTCGCCCTGCGGCACCTGCGGCGTCGACACCGTCGGCGTGCAGCCGAGATGCGTGCACACACCCAGCAGCACGACGTATTCGGCATGGGCGGCGCGGTTGGCATCGGTCGCCGGCGCGTCGTCGGGCAAGGCCGAGTTGCGCGCGTAGGGATCGGGCAGGTCGGCGACGTTCACCGACTTGGCTTCCTCGATCTCCTTGGGCGTGCGGCGGCGCACGAAGAGCGGATGGCCGCGATACTTGAACACGACCTGCTGCCCGGGGGCGATCGCGCCGATGTCGGCCTCGATCGAGGCCAGCGCCAGCACCGAGGCGCTGGGATTCATCTGGTCGATGAACGGCCAGGCGGCCAGGCCTGCGCCGACGGCGGCGACGGCTCCGGTGGCGATGTAGATGAAGTCGCGTCGAGTGGGTTCGTCGGCTGTCGTGGCGGACACGGTGTGCACCTATGCAAGGGGAAACGGGAGATGGCGCCGCGCCTTCCCCCAGCGCGACCGCGCGTAAAATAGAGAGTCGACCCTTCAAGGTCTTGCGGCATCCTGCCGCAGAAAAGCCAGGAATTCCGCGCGATTCAGCCTTTACGGCTTGGCCACGCCGCCCTGCTTGTAGACCTTGCCCGCCTTCATCACGAACTGGACGCGCTCGAGCTCGGTCACGTCGGTCAGCGGATCGCCGGAAACCGCCACGATATCGGCATAGCGGCCCGGCGCCACCGCGCCGATGTCCTTCGAATCGCCGATCAGGTCGGCGGCGTTGTGGGTGGCGGCCATGATGGCGTCGATGGGCGTCATGCCGGCATCGACCATCAGCGCGAACTCCCTGGCATTGGTGCCGTGGGGGGCGAGGCCCTGGTCGGTGCCGAAGGCGATCTTCACCCCGGCCTTATAGGCATTGGAGAGATTGGCCTTGATGCGCGGGCCGACCATCAGCGCCTTGGCGGCCGAGGACGGGTTGAGCTGCTCGGGATGGTTCTTGGCGATGTCGACGACCGTCTGCGCCACCAGCATGGTCGGCACCAGATAGGTCCCGTGCTTCTTCAGGATGGCGTAGGACTGCTCGTCGGCGAAGGAGCCGTGCTCGATCGAATCGACGCCGAGTTCGGCCGCGCGCTCGATGGCCTGCTTGCCATGGGCATGCGCGGCGACCTTCATGCCCAGCGAATGCGCGGTCTTGACCACCGCCTCGATCTCGTCGTCGGCCATGAGCTGGGCGTTGGGATCGTCGGCGATGGAGAGCACGCCGCCCGACGGCATGATCTTGATCAGGTCGGCGCCCATGCGGTGCAGCTTGCGCACCGCGCGGCGCGCGCTGTCGGGGCCGTCGATCACCCAATCGGTCCAGCCTTCGTGGCTGAGCTGCGGGTCGAAGCCGTTGGCCGGATCGCCGTGGCCGCCGGTCGGGCCCAGGGGCGGGCCGGCGACGAAGAGGCGCGGGCCTGCGACCGCGCCCTTGGCGATGGCCTTCTTGAGCGCGATGACCACCATCGGATCGGCGCCGACGTCGCGCACCGTGGTGAAGCCCGCCATCAAGGTGCGCTCGGCATTGCCGACCGACAGGAACGCGTCGTCGAAGGCGGTGCGGGTGACGGCCTCGGCGATCGGATTACCGCCGTCGAAGGTCGAGGTGATGTGGTCGTGGCAGTCGATCAGGCCCGGCAGCACGGTCGCGCTCGAAAGGTCGATCACCTGCGCGCCCGCGGGCCCGTCGACGAAGCCCGGCTCCACGCTCGCGATGCGGTCGTCATGGATCAGGATCGAGACCTGGCTGCGCGGCGCCTTGCTGACGCCGTCGATGAGCCGGCCGGCATGGATGACGACGTCGCCGGCAAGCGCCTGCCCGGCGCCGGCGCTCAAGGCCAGCGCGGCCGCGATGATGCGAAATTTCATGATAGTCCCCTCAACACTCCAGGACGCAGAGATAACCCTCGCGGCCGTACTCCAGCAAGCCGCGGTCGCGGGTCATCACCGTGAAGCCGTATTCGCGCGCCGTGGCCGCGATGATCCGGTCGGCGGGGTCGTCGTCGATATTGCCCGGCAACCACGACGAACCGAGCAGGATTTCGGGCAGCATTTGCGCCAACGCGATGTGTGGGAGGCCGAGGAGCAATTCCAACCAGCGCTGTGGTGTGTGAGGCGAATTGAAACGGCGCTTCCGCGAGAGGTTGCCGACCTCCCAACCGGTGATTGGCGAAACGAAAATCTTCTCACCACGATCGCTTGCCTCGTCGATCGCTGCGACTGCCTCCGGACGCAAACGTTCCTTGGCCATGATCCAAAGGCATGTGCAGGTGTCGAGAAGAATGACGCTTCTCACGCTTTCTTCCCAAAGGCCAGATCGGCCTTGCGTTCGAGGCTCGCATCCCACTCCGCCATTTCTTCATCGCTGAGCGAGGGCTTCGTCAGGTCCCAGTCGGGATCGATCCAGAATGTGCCTTTTAGAGCGCCGAACAGTGGAGAGCGATATGGCTTCTTTGCGCCTTCCTCAGCGGGCTTGAACTCGGGCGCGTCCTCCGCCATGCCCGCCACGTGTGCGGCAGCCTGCTTGGGTCGGGCGGCCCCCTTTCGCGCGAACACCACCTTGCGCCCTTTAAGGTCGACCTCCGCCGTCTCGAAGCCGGCATCGAGCCAGACCTTGGTCATCACGTTGTTGCCGGGGTTGTTGCTCCACCAGGCGCGGGAGTGTTGAGATTTCGCAGGCAGCTGTACGCCCGTGACGCGCTCGACATCCGCGAAGCTCATGGGGACGCGGTCGGCGGTCTGGCGGCGCAGATAGGCACCCAGGGCGTCGTATTTGCTTACCATCAGTAAGTGTATACATATACCGGTACGAGTGTCAAATATGCATCTCGCGCTTTACGAGCCGGACATCGCCCAGAACACGGCCACGATCATCCGGCTCTGCGCCTGCCTGGGGGTGAGGGTCGATATCGTCGAGCCATGCGGATTTGTGTTCACCGACAAGGGCTTCCGCCGCGCAGGCATGGACTATCTGGAGATGGCGGAAGTCGTGCGGCACGAGTCCTGGTCCGCGTTCCGCGCTGCAAATTCGGCTGGCGGTCGGCTGGTCCTGCTGACCACCAGGGCGGCGCGCGCCTATACGGACTTCGTTTTCCAGCCGTCCGACACCCTGCTCCTCGGCCGCGAGAGCGCGGGCGTGCCGGAGGCGGTCCACGCGACGGCCGACGCCCGGCTGCTGATCCCGATGCGCCCCGGCGCCAGATCGGTCAATGTGGCGCTGGCCGCCGCCATGGTACTGGGGGAGGCCTTGAGACAGACCGGCGGATTCCCCCAAAGCATGACGACCCAGCCATGACCCTTCCCGACGACCGCAAAGCCCGCGCCAGAGCCTGGTTCGAAGAGCTGCGCGACCGCATCTGCGCCGCCTTCGAGGCCATCGAGGACGATCACAGCGGCCCGCTGGCCGACCGCCCGCCCGGCCGCTTCGTCCGCAAGCCCTGGACCCGCGAAGACGGCAGCGATGGCGGCGTGATCAGCGCCCTCCGCGGCGGGCGGGTGTTCGAGAAGGTCGGCGTGATGACGTCGACGCGGCTGGACGGCACGCTTTCACCGGAGTTCGCCAAGACCATCCCCGGCGCCGAGAAAGACCCGCGCTTCTGGTCGAGCAGCATCTCGCTGGTGGCGCACCTGCAGAGCCCGCGCGTTCCCGCGGTGCATATGAACACGCGTCATTTCGTGGCGGCCCAGTCCTGGTTCGGCGGCGGCACCGACCTGACGCCGATGGTCCCAAACGACAGGGACAGCCACGATTTCCACGCCGCCTTGAAGCGGGCCTGCGACGCCCACGGCGCGGACTACTACGCCCGGTTCAAGGCCTGGTGCGACGAGTACTTCTATCTCCCGCACCGCGGCGAGGCCCGGGGGGTGGGCGGGATTTTCTATGACCGGCTCGATACCGGCGACTGGGAGGCCGATTTCGCCTTCACCCGGGCGGTGGGACTCGCATTTCTCGAGGTCTATCCCCAAATCGTAAGACGGCGGATGTCCGAACCCTGGACGGAAGCCGAACGCGAGCATCAACTGGTCCGGCGCGGCCGCTATGTGGAGTTCAACCTCTTGTACGACCGCGGCACCCAGTTCGGCCTGAAGACCGGCGGCAATGTCGAGGCGATCCTGATGTCCATGCCCCCCGAAGCCCGCTGGCCCTGAGGTGGATTTGCCCTTCCTCGATCAGATCCAGGGTTACCTCGCGGCGCACAACGCGATCTTCGCGCTCCTGCAGGTGATCCTGATCGACATCGTCATGGCCGGCGACAACGCGGTCGTGATCGGCATGGCGGCGGCGCGCCTGCCCAAGGCGCTGCGCCACAAGGTCATCTTCTGGGGCCTGGCCGCGGCGGTGGTGCTGCGCGTCATCATGGCGACGATCACGGTGGAGCTGTTCGGCTTCGTGCCGTTGCGCGTCGTCGGCGGCATCCTGCTGCTTTGGGTGGCGTGGCGGCTGTGGCGCGACGTGCGCCAGGCGGGCAAGGAGAGCCATGAGCACGGCGACGAAGACGCCGCCTGCGAGGCCAAGCTCAGCGCGCTCGGCGGCAGCGACATCGTCATGCGCCGCGCGATCATGCAGATCACCATCGCCGACATCTCGATGTCGCTCGACAACGTGCTCGCGGTCGCGGGCGTCGCCATCCATCACGTCTGGGTGCTGGCGGTGGGCTTGATGCTGTCGATCGGGCTGATGGGCGTCGCCGCCAACCTCGTCGCCAAGCTTTTGAACAAGCATCCCTGGATCAGCTATGCCGGCGTGTTCATCGTGCTCTATGTCGCCTGCTCGATGATCTACAACGGCGGCATGATGATGGTCGCCGCTCCCTAAGCCAGCCTGAGCATCACCGCGGTCGCGTCGTCGCTGGTCTTGAAGCGCGGGAACTTGCGGCCCTCCGCATCGCCGGTCTCGATGGCGCGAAGCTCGGCGCCCAGCGCCTCCAGCCCCTTGTCATGTGCAGCCGCGACGAGGCTCTCCGCGTCATAGGCGCCATAGTCGCAGGCGAGCGCCAGGAACCCGTCGCTGGCGAGCAGCACCAGGGTGCCCGGCGGCACCGCGATCGTTTTCGCACGCGCATGCTCGGCGGCTTTGGTGTCGGGACCGAAGAGCCAGCCGCCCTTCTCGGTATTGACCGTGTCGCGCGCCGCGCGCAGCGCCGAAAGGAACTGCGGACGCGCCGCGGCGGCGGCGGGCGCCAACCCCTTCGCGTCCGCCAGCATCTTCACGCGCTTGGCCTCGGCGGCGCGCTTGTCGAAGGCTTCGCCGACGATCTCCACGGCTTGACCGGGACGCTTCACCAGCGCCGCGCAATCGCCGAACCATAAGGCTTCGAAGCCTTGGGCCGCGGCGCCGACCAGCATCATCGAAGCGTAGGGGTTCTCGTGATTGCGCTTGGGCGGACGGCGGCGCAGGCCGTTGAAGGACCTCTCCGCATCCCCCAAAGCATGCTTCAGCGCATCGCGCACAGGCGCGCCGTCGTTGCAATGCGCCATCAGCCGCCGCGCCGCGAAGCGCGCCAGCCACGCCGCGTCGCTCTCGCCCGGCACCAGCGACTCCGACAGGTTGGTCGCGCCGTCGAGCACGACCGCCGCGGTCGCGGTCTGCCCCCAAGCGTCGTCGTTCGGCTTGGCGGGATGGCCTGGGATCGAAAGCGCGTCGAGGAAATGAAACTGCATCGTCACACCAATGCCTGCACGACGGCCTTGAGCCGCTCGGCGAGCGAGAATTCGTCGTCGGTGAAGTCGCTCTCCACCCACCACTCTTCGACTTCGGCGAGCACCCGTCCGACCAGCGGACCGTGCGGCACGCCCGCGTTCAGCACGTTGGCGCCGGTCAGCGGGAAGCGCGGCCGGTCCCACGAGTCCGCGAGCGCCAGCAGCGCACGCCACTGGATGAAGTTGGAGGCTTTGGGATCTTCCGCCCATTTCAGGAACACGCGGTCCTTGAAGCGCTTCGGTCCCAGCCGGTAGAGCAGCCGCCGCACGTCCTTGATCGACAGATACGAGACGATCTTCTCTTCCGCCGTCGCGAGATCGTCGAGGCGCTCCGCTTGCGCATTCGACAGGCGCAGGTTCTGCCCGCCCTTCAACGCCGCCAGCCGCAGCACCGCATCGGGTTCGAAGAAGTTGTCGGCATCGATCGCGACCAGCTTCTCCAGCCGCACGAGGTCGAGATCGCCCGGCAAAACCACCGACAGGATTCCGGTTGCCGCCATCGCGCGCAAAGACGGCATCGGATCGGCCGCATCGAGCAGGCGCAACATCTCCTTCTGCACACGCTCGGCGGAGAGGCCTTCGAGGCCGTCCTTCTCCGCGGCCGACGCGCGCAGCGCCTCGGGATCGATCTCGCCTTTGCCGTACCAGGCATGGAAGCGGAACAGGCGCAGGATGCGCAGGTAATCTTCGCGGATGCGCGTCACCGCATCGCCGACGAAGCGCACGCGGCCCGCTTTGAGGTCGTCGACGCCGCCGACCGTGTCGAGCACCTCCCCGGCCGCATCGGCATAGAGCGCGTTCATGGTGAAGTCGCGGCGCCTGGCATCCTCTGCCCAGTCGCTTGTGAAGGCGACGACGGCGTGGCGCCCGTCGGTCTCTACGTCGCGGCGCAAGGTCGTCACCTCGAACGGCTTGCCGTTCGCGACCCCGGTCACTGTGCCGTGCGCCCAGCCGGTCGGCACGGTTTTGATGCCGCGCTCCTCGAGACGCGACGTCACGAATTCAGGCGTCAGCGGCGTGGCGATATCGATATCCGTGACCGGCGCGCCCAACAGCGCGTTGCGCACGCAGCCGCCGACGAAGCGCGCCTCGCCCAAGGCCGCCATCACCGCGGCCGTCTCGGGCCACGTCATCCAGGCATTGCGTGCAGGATCGAGCTTCATGCCGTCATCCTTCGAGGCCCGGCGCGTCATGCTGAGGTGCGAGCGTAGCGAGCCTCGAAGCACGCGCCGTGCACCTCAGGATGACGTTTCTGCTCATGTCTCTCTCATCCGCTCCGCGAAGTTCACCAGCATCGCCGCGGTCGCGCCCCATATATAATGTCCATGATAGCGGAAGGCGTAGTAATGGCGCAGACGTCCTTTCCATTCCGTTTGATTTTTTTGCCGGTTGGCGGGATCGAGCAGGAAGGACAGCGGCACCTCGAAGACCTCGGCCACCTCGTTGGTGTCCGGCGCCAGCACGAAGCCTTCGCGCAAAAGCCCCACCACGGGCAGGATCGCGAAGCCCGTCCCCGTCTCATAGGCGTCCAGAAACCCCGCTACGGTGATGAATTCCGGCGCGATGCCGGTCTCTTCCTGGGTCTCGCGCAGAGCGGTGTAGATCAGCGATTCGTCGTCGGGATTGGAGCGGCCGCCGGGGAAGCTCACCTGCCCGGCATGATGGGCAAGCTTGGCGCTGCGCTCGGTGAAGAGCACGCTGGGCTCGTCGCGCAGCACGATGGGCAGCAGCACCGCGGCCGGGATGAGGCTCACCGCCGTCTCGGGCCGGTTCTCCGGATCGAGATCGTAGTCGCCGCGCTTCGGGCGAAGCGGCAGGTCGGGCGCCTCGGCCAGCAGCCTCGGCCGCAATCCTTCAAGGGTGACGTTCACGGGGCGCGGCCTATCGCGAAGAAGACGCCGCCGCTCCACACGCCCAGCTGGCCGTTCTCCGTCACGGCGAGATCGACCAGGCGATAGAACACCGCGCGCGCGATCTTGGCCTCGAGCCCGCGGCGCACATGCACGTAAGGCGCGGGCTCCTCGGTCACCGGATCGATCTCGACGCGGATGGGATTGTCGGGGCCGGCGACCGTCTCGTCGCCCACATTTGTCGTGAAGGTCAGCACCTGGTCGCGGCCCTCGCCCTCGGCATCCATCAACACCGCCAGGAACGGCGCGTCCTCGACTTGGATGCGCATCTTCTCGGCCGGGGTGACGAGGACGTAATCCGCGCCGTCCTTCCTTAATATCGTGGAGAACAGGCGGACCAGCTCCTTGCGTCCGACCGGCGTACCCTGATGGAACCAGGTGCCGTCGCGGGCGATGCGGATATCGATGTCGCCGCAATGGGCCGGGTTCCATTTCTCGACCGGCGGAAGCCGGCGACCCGACGCCGCTTCGCGCTGCAGCTCCGCAAGCCCAAAAGGGAATCCGCCGCTCATTTCCGCGTGTTTGCCTTGTTGCCCAGGGCCCGGCGGGGTACATAACCCGCTGTCCCACGGAAGTCCGGCATGAACGATAACGCGACACTCGACCAGGACGCCACCCGCCAGGCGGTGGCGATGGCGGAGCGCGCGGCCGACACGTTCAAGCGCGCGCGCGAGGCCGTGTCCCAGGTCATCTTCGGCCAGGACCAGGTGATCGAGCAGACCTTGGTGACCCTGCTGGCCGGCGGCCATGGGCTGCTCATCGGCGTGCCGGGCCTCGCCAAGACGCGCCTGGTCGAGACGCTGGGCATCGTGCTCGGCCTCGACTGGAAGCGCATCCAGTTCACTCCCGACCTGATGCCGGCCGACATCATCGGCTCGGAGGTCCTGGAGGAGGACGGCGGCAAGCGCTCGTTCCGCTTCATCAAGGGCCCGGTCTTCACCCAGCTCTTGATGGCGGACGAGATCAACCGCGCCAGCCCGCGCACGCAATCGGCGCTGCTGCAATCGATGCAGGAGCGGCAAGTGACCGTGGCCGGGCAGCGCTACGACCTTCCCAACCCGTTCCACGTGCTCGCGACCCAGAACCCGCTCGAGCAGGAAGGCACCTATCCCCTGCCCGAGGCGCAGCTCGACCGTTTCCTGCTGCAGATCGACGTCGGCTATCCCGACAAGGAGGCCGAGAAGCGCATGCTGCTCGCCACCACCTTCGGCAACGAGACGGCGCCGGTGCGCATCTCGACGCCGGCCGATCTGATCGAGGCGCAGCAGATCGTGCGCCACATCCCCGTCGGCGAGAAGGTCGTCGATTCGATCCTGAGGCTGGTGCGCGGCGCGCGCCCCGATGCCGAAGGGCGCAAGGACATCCGCGACGCCATCGCCTGGGCGCCCGGCCCGCGCGCGAGCCAAGCCTTCATGCTTGCGGTGCGCGCCCGCGCGCTGATCGACGGACGGCTCGCGCCCTCGACCGACGACGTGGTCGCCCTGGCCGCGCCCATCCTGCGCCACCGCATGGCGCTCAGCTTCTCCGCGCGCGCCGAAGGGATGACGCTTTCGGGCGTCATAGACCGCCTGTGCCGGGACCTTCTTTGACATCCACGCGCAGCGTGTTTCAGGACGAAGCGGAAGCGCTTTCTGCCGCGCTGCCTCCCTTGATGGTCGATGCCGAGCGTCTGGCTTCCGCCGTCAGCCTCGGCATCCACGGCCGCCGCAAGGCCGGCATGGGCGAGAGCTTCTGGCAGTTCCGCCGCTTCCGCGCCGAAGACCCTTCGACCGCCGTCGACTGGCGCCAGTCGGCCAAGTCGCAGCACCTCTTCGTGCGCGAGCGCGAATGGGAAGTGGCGCAGTCGGTGTGGTTCTGGCGCGACGGCTCGGCGGGTATGGAGTTCCGGTCCGGCGCGGTGAGCAAGCGCGACCGCGCCAGCCTGTTGTCGCTGGCGCTCGCGTCCGCGCTGGTGCGCGGCGGCGAGCGCGTGGCACTGCTAGGCCAGCCCTTTCCGCCGGCGAGCTCGCGCGCGCAGGTGCGGCGCATGGGCTTCACGCTGGCCGGCAACGAGCGGACCGAGCCGCTGCCGCCCGACGCGCATGTCACGCGCAACGCGCAGTTCGTGTGGCTGAGCGATTTCCTCTCGCCGGTCACGAAGATCGAGGCGGTGCTGCGCCGCTTCGCGCAATCGGGATTGGGCGGATACCTGGTGCACATCGTCGATCCGGCGGAAGAGGATTTTCCCTACGAAGGCCGCACGCGCTTCGAGGCGCCGGGCGAGGACCTGCGCGAGACGCTGGGCCGCGCCGAGACCGTCGCGTCCGCCTATCGCGCGCGGTTCAAGGCGCATGCCGAGACGGTGGCGCTGCTCGCGGGCAAGCTCGGCTGGTCGTACCTCGCGCACCGCACCGACCGCTCGCCGCAGACCGCCCTGGTCGCGCTCTATGCCGAGATGAGCGGCGCCAGGCATTCGCGGATGTAGCCGATGGGATTGTTGTCGCAACTGAGCTTCGGCGCGCCGTGGATCCTGATCGGGCTGGTGCTGCTGCCCGCGATCTGGTTCCTGCTGCGCGTCACGCCGCCGTCGCCGAAGCGCGTGATCTTCCCGCCGCTCAGGCTGCTGCTGGGGCTCAAGGACACCGAAGAGACCCCGGCGCGCACGCCGCTGTGGCTGCTGCTGCTGCGCATGATCGCGGCGGCGGCGATCATCGCCGCTCTCGCCGAACCGCTGCTGGGACAGTCCGCGAAAGTCGCAGGCCGGGGCCCGGTGATCCTGTTCGTCGACAACGGCTGGACCGCGGCGCATGGCTGGGACAAGCGCCAGGCCATGATCGCCGATACCTTGCGCGGCGCGGCGCATGACGGACGCGCGGTCGCGATCGTGGCGACCGCCGACATTCCCGACACCGGCCTGCTCGATGCGGGCGAGGCTTCGCGCCGCGCCGGCGATCTTGCGCCCGAGCCCTGGGTCGGGATGCGCATGCGCGCGCTCGCGGCGTTGCAGAAGACGCACTTCGCCGACAAGCCGCAGATCCTCTGGCTGAGCGACGGGCTGGAAGACGGCCACGCCCACGCGGTCGCCGACGGCTTGGCGCGCATCGGCGATCTGAAGGTCTATGCCACCGCGACGACGGCGCTGGCGCTGATGCCGCAGAAGAGCATCGCCAACGGCTTCTCGGTCGAGGTGCAGCGCGCCGGCGCCGGCGGCACGCGCGAAGGAAACGTCGAGGCGCAGGGCAATCACGGCGAAATCCTGGCGACCGCGCATTTCCGCATCGAGGACGGCAAGACCACCGCGACGGCCAAGATCACCCTGCCCTTGCAGGTGCGCAACGAGATGGCGCGCCTTGCCGTGGCGAACGAGGACTCCGCGGGCGCGGTGCAGCTTCTGGACTCCGGCGCGCCGCGGCGCTCCATCGGGCTCGTCGCCGCCAACAACATCGAAGGCGAACAGCCGCTGCTCTCCGACACCTATTATCTCGAACGCGCGCTGCAGCCTTATGCCGACCTGCACAAAGGCAACATCTCGCGCCTGCTCGACGCGCATGTGAGCGTGCTGGCGCTGGCCGATATCGGCCGCGTCACCGGCGCCGACCACGATCGCGTCGCCAAGTTCGTGAACGACGGCGGGTTGCTGATCCGCTTCGCCGGCGAGCGCATGACGGGCGAGGTCGACGACCTGATCCCCGTAAAGCTGAGGGTCGGCGGGCGCTATCTGGGCGGCTCGCTCGCCTGGGCCGAGCCGCAGCACCTGGCGGTGTTTTCGGATTCGAGCCCGTTCGGCGGCCTCTCCGTGCCCGACGACGTGACGGTATCGCGCCAGGTCCTCGCCGAACCGTCGATCCAGCTCTCCGACCGCACCTGGGCGCGCCTCGCCGACGGCACGCCGCTCGTCACCGCCGAGCAGCGCGGCAAGGGCTGGATCGTGCTGTTCCACATCACCGCGAGCCCGGCCTGGTCGTCGCTGCCGCTGTCGGGCCTTTATGTCGACATGCTCAAGCGCCTCTTGATGCTGGCGAACGGCATCCATCCGGGCGAGATGACGAGCGCCGCGACCCTGCCCGCGCTCAGCGCGCTCGACGGCTTCGGCCGGCTGCACAATCCGCAAGCCGACGTGCTGCCGATCAAGGCGTCCGAGCTTGCGCGCACCGTGCCGTCGCGCGCGCATCCGCCGGGGCTCTATGGCGCGGCGGGTGCCGCCTTCGCGCTCAACGTCGCGAACGCGCAGACCCAGCTGGTCCCGATGGGCGAGGTCGGCGTGCCGCTGGAGCTTTATGCGAGCAGCGGCGTCATCGCGCTGGAGCCGCCGCTGCTGGCGCTGGCGATGATCTTGATCCTGATCGACGCGCTGATCTCGCTGGGGCTTCGCGGCTTCCTGCCGGTGCTGCGCACCGCGGTCGTGGTGCTGGCCGTCTTCCACTTCACAGATGCGCGCGCCGATGACGCCTTCGATCTCAAGGCCGCGCTAGACACGCGTCTGGCCTATGTGCAGACGGGCCTTCCCGACGTCGACGCGATGAGCCGCGCAGGGCTCACCGGGCTTGGCAACGCGCTCAAGGCGCGCACGTCCTACACGCCGCAGGACCCCATCGGCGTCGACGTGGCGAGGGACGACCTCAGCTTCTTCCCGCTGCTTTATTGGCCGATGGACCCGCGCGAGAAGGAGCTCTCGCCGCAGGCGATCTCGAAGATCGGCGATTACATGCGCAGCGGCGGCACCATCCTGTTCGACACGCGCGATCTGACCTTGGGCGCCACGCGCGGGCCGACCTCGCCCGGCGAACAGACGCTGCGCAGGCTGCTCTCCAAGCTCGACATGCCGCCGCTCGAGCCGGTGCCGTCCGACCATGTGCTGACCAAGACGTTCTACCTGCTGCGCGACTTCCCCGGCCGCTGGGACGGCGGCAAGGTCTGGGTCGAGGCGCTGCCGCCGGCGCAGCCCGGCCAGGTGAGCCCGGCGCGCGGCGGCGACGGCGTCTCGCCCGTTATCATCGGCGGCAACGACTGGGCCGCGGCCTGGGCGGTCGACGCTACCGGCCGGCCCGTCGTCGACGTCGTGCCCGGCGGCGGACGCCAGCGCGAGATGGCGATCCGCTTCGGCGTGAACTTGGTGATGTATGCGCTGACCGGCAACTACAAGGCCGACCAGGTGCATGTGCCCGCGTTGCTGCAGCGATTGGGGCACTGACCTTGGCGACAACCATCGACTTCGCGCCCTACGTTCCGCTCATAGCCCTGTGGGCCGCGATCGCCGTTTCGGTGTTGCTGACCTTCTATGCGCTGTTGCGGCGCGCGCGCGGCGCCTGGGCACGCGGTCTCGCCTTCGCCGCCGCCATCGTCGTACTCGCCAATCCGCTGATCGTGCACGAGACGCGCGAGCCCTTGAACGACGTCGCGGTCATCGTCGTCGACCGCTCGCAGAGCATGGGCATCGAGACGCGCAAGGCCGATGCCGAGAAGGCGCGCGTGGCGATCCGCAAGGCGCTCGCGGGCGAGAAGGGCCTCGACATCCGTGAGGCCAGCGTCGCCACCCAGACGACCGGCGAGGACAACGGCACCCAGCTCTTCGCGGCGCTGAACGCGGCGCTGGCCGACGTGCCGCCCGAGCGCGTCGCCGGCGCGATCCTGATCACCGACGGCGAAGTGCACGACGCGCCGAAGAAATCGCAGATCAAGGCGCCGATCCATGCGCTGATCGCCGGCCGCCGCAACGAGCGCGACCGCAAGCTCACCATCGTCGATGCCGCGCGCTTCGCCATCGTCGGCCAGGATGCCGAGATCGTCCTTCGCGTCGACGATTTCGGTGGTGGGAGCGCCGGACCTGCCGACGTCACCGTGCGCGTCGACGGCCGCGACCTCGGCAGCCGCACCGTGCCCGTCGGGCAGAAGGCGACGATCCATGTTCCGGTCGCGCATGGCGGCGAGAACGTCATCGAGCTCGAGGCCAGGCCCGGCCCCGCCGAGCTGACCTTGCAGAACAACCGCGCCGTGGTGGCGGTGAGCGGCGTGCGCGACCGGCTGCGCGTGCTGCTCGTCAGCGGCGAGCCGCATGCGGGCGAGCGCGTCTGGCGCAACCTGCTCAAGGCCGATCCGTCGGTCGACCTCGTCCACTTCACCATTCTGCGCCCGCCGGACAAGCAGGACTTCACGCCCATCGACGAGCTGTCGCTGATCGCGTTCCCGACGCGCGAGCTGTTCGCCGAGAAGCTCGACCAGTTCGATCTGGTGATCTTCGACCGCTATCGCGAGCGCGGGATATTGCCGCTCGCCTATTTCGAGAACATCGCCGGTTACGTCGACAATGGCGGCGCGCTCTTGGTCTCGGCCGGACCGGAGTTCTCGGAGCCGACCAGCATCTACCGCACGCCGCTGGCCTCCGTGCTGCCCGCGGCGCCGACGGGCGACATCGTCGCGCAAGGCTTCAAGCCGATGGTGACGCCGCAAGGCGAGGCGCATCCGGTGACGCGCGACCTGCCCGGCGCCAATACCGGCTCGGCGCCGCCGAGCTGGGGCCGCTGGTTCCGCATGATCGGCGCCAGCAAGATCACCGGCGAGACCGTGATGTCGGGGCCGGGCGACCGTCCGCTTCTGGTGCTCGACAATATCGGCAAGGGCCGCGTCGCCGAGCTGCTGTCGGATCATGCGTGGTTGTGGGCGCGCGGCTTCGAAGGCGGCGGGCCGCAAGCGGAATTGCTGCGCCGTCTCGCCCATTGGCTGATGAAGGAGCCCGAGCTGGAAGAAGAACGCCTGTCGGCGCAGATCACCAACGGCGTCGTCAACATCGAGCGGCGCACCATGGCCGACACCGCGCCGCCGGTCGAGCTGACCTTCCCGTCGGGCAAGCACCAGACGATCGAGCTGACCAAGGCGGCGCCAGGCTTGTGGCGCGCCAGCGTGAAGGCGGACGAGCTGGGTCTCTATCGCCTGAACGACGGCAAGCTCGCGGCGGTCGCCGCGGCCGGCCCGCTGAACCCGAAAGAGGTCGCCGACATGCGCGCGACCGACACGATCCTGAAGCCCGTCGCCTCGACGCATTGGCTGGTCGACGGGATGCCCCGCATCCGCCGCATCGGCGCGGCCGATACCGCCAGCGGCGACGACTGGATCGGGCTGCGCGCCAACCAGGCCTATCGCGTCACCGCGGTCGAGCAGCAGCCGCTGCTGCCGGTATGGGCGGCGCTGCTGCTGCTGATCGGGACGCTGCTCTTCGCCTGGCGGATGGAAGGGCGCTGATCAACTCAGCGCCGGACCAGTCCAAGCACCAGGTTCACCACTGCGATGCCGACGGCGAAGGTCAGCACATAGGCGAGCAGCATGATCATCGGCATGCCGAGGAAATTGTGCCAGTCGGTGGTGGCATAGGCGGCGGCGTTCTGCTTGCCGAGCGTCACCATGCGCACGTAGCCGAGAAGCGCGAAGGCGAGAAGCGCGATGAGCGTGGTGTTCATCAGCGATTCCATACCCTGCATCATGAAGCCCGCCGCAAGCAGAACCACGACGGCGATGCCGAGCGTGATCCAGTCCGACGTCGTCACGATGTTGTGAATCGCATTCCAAAGATCCCAGACGATCGACATAATGCCCCCTTGCATGAATAACGCAGCCCGCCCCACGCGGCCGCGAACACCGGCCGCGCATGGCGTCCATTCACGAATTATACACCATGCCGGCGTCGCGGACCAACGCAGGCGAAGCGCCCGAAGGCCTTGTTTTTAAGGTTAATGGAGAATTTACCGGCCCACGGCGTGCCGAATCTTGCCGGCCGCGCAGAGCGGATCGACGAGAAGACTGTTCTCGCGAACCATGTTCAGGACCACGTGGGAATCCATATAGGTGCAATCCGCTCTGGCCGGCGCGTTGCGCTCTGCCAGCTCCGCGGCGCGCAGCCCGGGCTCGCGGACATGGGATCGAAACGCGAGCAGCGTCTTGTCGTCCGGCGGCGTAAAGCCGAAGCCGCCGCATTTCACCCGTTCCTCGGGCGGGAGGTCCCCAAGATGCTCCGGCGCGCAGCGCAGGAACGGAACGCGCAACTCTTCGCCGCGCGACGGTGCCGTCTGCAGGATGGTCACTGGCCTGCTATCGGGACTGCGCACCGTCGGAGCACTCCGGCGCGAGGGGAGGTCCCTGGTCTTCTGCACTTCCACCGGCTTGGGCGCCGGCATCAACGCGAGGATGAGCTCGCGTGCACCATGGAAGGCAGGCCTGTATTTCGGTAACCCGGAGAGGATGAAGGCGACGATCAGCAGGTGAACGGCAATCGCGGCGCCGATGCCGAGCAACCGGCTTCGGCGATCCGAAGTCGCATCGTGCCACGCGTGAAGCAACACAAGCTCCAGTCCCCCGCGGGGCCGCGAGCCTAGCGCGCTTTCCGGCGTTTCCGGAAGACCCGCCCTAGACCTGTCCCAGCGTGCGCAGCCGCACGGTCGGATGGATCTCGCTCTGCGACATCACCACGGTCGAGGGCCGGAAGCGCTCGACGATGGAGCGCACGAAGGGCCTGATCTGCGGGCTGGTCAGCAGCACCGGCACCTCGCCACGCCCGTTGGCGTCGTCGAAGCGCTCGCGCACCGCCTGGATGAACTGCTGCAGCTGCGACGGCGCCATGGCGAGCTGGCGCTCTTCGCCTTGGCCGATGATGCTCTCCAGGAAGTTCTGCTCCCAGGACGGCGACAGCGCGATGAGCGGAAGATATCCGCCGGGCGCGAGGTTGGCGTTGCAGAGCTGGCGCGCCAGCCGCCCGCGCACGTGCTCGGTGATGTAGAGCGCGTTCTTGGTGTGGCCGACGGCCTCGGCGATGCCTTCCAGGATCGCCGGCAGATCGCGGATCGAGACGCGCTCGGCGAGCAGGGTCTGCAGCACGCGCTGCACGCCGGTGACCGAGATCTGGTTCGGGATCAATTCGTCGACCAGCTTCTTGTTCTCGGGCGGCATATCGTCGAGCAGCTTCTTGGTCTCGGCATAGGAGAGCAGCTCGGACATGTGCGCCTTGAGCACCTCGGTCAGATGCGTGGTGAGCACCGTGCCCGGATCGACGACGGTCAGCCCGCGGAACGAGGCCTCCTCGCGCAAGCTCGAGTTCACCCAGGTCGCCGGCAATCCGAACGCGGGCTCGGTCGTATGCGTGCCGGGAAGGTCGACGGGCAGGCCCTTCGGATCCATCACCAGCATCGAGCCTGGGAAGAGCTCGCCCTTGCCCGAGTCCACTTCCTTGACGCGGATACGGTATTCGTGCGCGCCGAGCTGCATGTTGTCGAGGATGCGCACCGCGGGCATCACGAAGCCCATGTCCTGCGCCAGCTGGCGGCGCAGCGCCTTGATCTGGTCGGTGATGCGGTGGCCCTTGACGTCGTTGATCAGCGGCAGCAGCGCATAGCCGAGCTCGACGCGCAAAAGGTCGAGCGCCAGCGCGGTCGAGATCGGTTCTTCCTTGGGCGCGGCGTCGGCCTGGACCTTGGCTTCCGCGACGCGCGCCTCGGTCTCGGCCGCGTCCTTCTTCTTGTAGGAGATCCAGGCGAGCGAGCCGATGGTCGCCGCCAGCAATCCGAACGAGATCGTCGGCATGCCGGGCAGGAAGGCGACGATGCCCATCACCGCCGCCGCCATGCCGAGCGCCTGGGGATAGAACGACAGCTGGCCCATCAGCGCCTTGTCGGTCGAGCCCTCGACGCCGGCCTTGGACACCATCAGACCCGCGGCGGTCGAGACGATCAGCGCCGGCATCTGGCTGACGAGGCCGTCGCCGACGGTCAGGAGCGTGAAGGTCTGCGTCGCGTCGCCGAAGCTCATGCCCTTCTGGGCGACGGCGACGATGATGCCGCCCACGATGTTGATCGCGACGATCATGAGGCCCGCGATGGCGTCGCCGCGGACGAACTTGCTGGCGCCGTCCATGGCGCCGAAGAAGTTGCTCTCGAGCTCGAGCGTCTTGCGGCGCGTGCGCGCCTCGGCCTCGTCGATCAGGCCGGAGGAGAGATCGGCGTCGATCGCCATCTGCTTGCCGGGCATCGCGTCCAGGGTGAAGCGCGCCGCGACCTCGGCGATGCGGCCCGAGCCCTTGGTGATGACGACGAAGTTCACGATCACCAGGATCGCGAAGACGATGATGCCGATGACGAAATTGCCGCCCATGATCAGCTTGCCGAAGGCCTGGATCACGTAGCCGGACGCGGCCGTACCCTCGCTGCCGTGGCCCAGGATCAGGCGCGTGGAGGCGAGATTGAAGGCGAGCCGCATCATCGTCGTGATGAGCAGGATCGTGGGGAACGAGCTGAACTCCAGGGGCTTCTTTACGAAGACCGCCGTCATCAGGATCAGGATCGACAGCGACAGCGAGAACGCGAGGCAGATGTCGAGCAGGAAGGTCGGCAGCGGCAAAATGAGGACCACGAGGATCGCCATGATGCCGATCGCAAGCGCAAGCTCGCTGCGCTTCAGGTAATCGACGATGCCGGCGAGGTCGAAGCCGCGCGAGGGGGCGGAGCCTGCGGTGATGTCAGCCATCTACTTAACCTCCCCCTTGTGGGGAGGTCGAAAAATGCAAAGCATTTTTCGGGTGGGGGTTCGGTGCGGGGCTGCGGCCCCCCACCCGAAGCGCTACGCGCTTCGACCTCCCCACAAGGGGGAGGTTAAGAAGGATCTTGCTCACCCGGCCATCCTCTGTTCCGGCGGCGGCACCGCCAGCCCGGATTGCGAATATTCGCGCAGCTTGTTCCTCAGCGTGCGGATCGAGATGCCGAGGATGTTCGCCGCATGCGTGCGGTTGCCCAGGCAGTGACCCAGCGTGTCGAGGATCAGGTCGCGCTCGACGTCGGCGACGGTGCGGCCGACGAGCCCGCGCGTGATCGCGGTCGCGTTCTCCACCGCGACCTTCACCGGGCCGGGCAGGTCGTGCGTGGCGGCGTGGCCGACATGGGTGCCGTCGGGCAGGCGGATGGCTTCCGGCGCGATCTCCGCGCCCGTCGCCAGCAGCACCGCGCGATGGATGGTGTTCTCGAGCTCGCGCACGTTGCCGCGCCAGGGATGGCCGGCGAGCACGCGCTCGGTCTGCGGCGCGATCGGGCGATAGGGCACGCCGTTGGCCTCGGCATATTTGTGCGCGAAATGGCGCGCGAGCGCCTGGATGTCCTTCGGGCGTTCGCGCAAGGACGGGATGCGCAGGTTCACGACGTTCAAGCGATAGAGCAGGTCCTCGCGGAAGGTGCCGCGCGCAACGCTCTCGGCCATGTCGCGGTTCGAGGTCGCGATGATGCGGATGTCGACCTTGACCGGCTTGGTGCCGCCGACGCGGTCGATCTCGCGCTCCTGGATGGCGCGCAGCAGCTTGGCCTGGAGATGGAATGCCATCTCGCTTACTTCGTCGAGCAGCAAGGTGCCGCCGTTGGCCTCTTCGAACTTGCCGATGCGCCGCGCGATGGCGCCGGTGAAGGCGCCCTTCTCGTGGCCGAACAGCTCGCTTTCGAGCAGGTTCTCGGGGATCGCAGCGCAGTTGACCGAGATGAACGGCTTGTCGGCGCGCGAGGACTTGCGGTGGACGTAGCGCGCGAGCACTTCCTTGCCCGTGCCGCTCTCGCCGGTCACCAGGATCGAAGCATCCGACGGCGCGACCTGGTCGGCCAGCTCGATGACCGCGCGCATCGCCTCGTCTTCGAAGACGAGCTGGTGGCTCTCGTCGGCGACGGCGGCCAGCACCGCGGCGATCAGCTCGGCGTCGGGCGGCAGCGGCAGGTATTCCTTGGCGCCCGCGCGGATCGCATCGACGGCACGGCGCGCATCGGTGCCGACGCCGCAGGCCACGACCGGCGTGCAGATGCGCTCGGTTGCGAGCGCCCTGACCAGTTCGCCGATGTCGAGCGAGATGTCGCAGAAGACGAGGTCCGCGCCGCGTCCGCCGCGCAACGTCGCCAGGCCCTGCTCGATGTCGAGCGCGTGCGTGACCTTGGCGCCGCGATCCATCGCGATCTTGGTGGCCGCGCCGATCTGGCCCTGCAGGCTGCCGATGATGAGGAGACGCATTAGGATTGCCCCGCTTTGATGATTTCGGTCATGGTCACGCCCAGCCGCTCCTCGACGAGGACGACCTCCCCGCGTGCGACCAGCCGGTCGTTGACATAGATGTCGATCGCCTCGCCGACCTTGCGGTCGAGCTCGACGATGGTGCCCTTGCCGAGCTTGAGCAGCTGGCTCACTTCCATCGCCGACTTGCCGAGCACCGCCGAGACGGTGACGGGCACGTCGAACACGGCTTCGAGGTCCTGCGCGCTGCGCTTGGCCTCGGCCTCGGCCGGCGCGTCGGTCGTGAGCAGCGCGGGCCCCGATTTGCGCTCGTCTGCGCTCAGGTCGGGAAGTTCGACGTCGTCGCTCATGGGTGTTCCTTCCTGGAGAAGCGCCGGGCGATGAGCTCGGCCAGCGCCTGATCTATGGCGTGTTCGCTGCGTTCGGCGCCGCCGCCGCGCCACTCGATGCGGCAGTCGGCGCCTTTGATGGCGGGATCGGCGGAGACGATGACGCGGCCTTCGAAACCTTCTTCATGGGCGATCTCGGCGACGCGCTCGCCCAGCGCCTCGACGACGCGGGGGGACGCGCGCAGCACGATGCGCGGCTCGCCGATCGCCTGGTGGATGGCCTCGCGCAGCGCCTGCTCGACGTCGGCGGTGGGCAGCGCCTCGAGCGCCAGCGCCGCCAGCTTGCGTGCCACGGCGAAGGCGATCTGGGCCGCCTCTTCGCGCACCTGCTCGATCTCGTCATGGCTGGCGCTCAGCGCGCGGCGCAGCGCCTCGGCGGCGTCGCGCGTGGCTTGGGCGACCGCGTCCAGCGCGCGGGCCTCGCCCGACTTGGCGCCTTCGCTGCGCGCCCTGGCGCACATCATGTCGATCTCGTCGGCGGAGAGCGACTTCTTGGCGCGCGCGCGGGCAGCCAGCGAGACGCGCTCGCCGTCGGATGTGAACTCGGTGTCGAACTTGAAGGGCGTCATCTCAATACACCAGCTCGTCTTCGCCCTGCTTGTTGGCGATCATGATCTCGCCCTTGTTGGCGAGATCCTTGGCGACGTTGACCATGCGCATCTGCGCCTCGTCGACGTCCTTCAGGCGGACCGGCCCCATCGCCTCCATGTCTTCGCGCAGGATCTTGCCGGCGCGCTCGCTCATGTTGGAGAAGAAGATGTCGCGCAGGCTGTCGGTCGCGCCCTTGAGCGCGAGCGCGAGCTTGTCCTTCTCGACATGGCGCAGCAGCGTCTGGATCGAGCCGGGATCGAGCTTGCCCAGGTCCTCGAAGGTGAACATCAGGGCCTTGATGCGCTCGGCACTGTCGCGCGAGCGCTCTTCGAGCGCGGTGATGAAGCGGCTCTCGGTCTGGCGGTCGAAATTGTTGAAGATCTCGGCCATGTGCTCGTGGCTGTCGCGCTTGGCGGTGCGCGCCAGGTTGGACATGAACTCGACGCGCAGGGTCTTCTCGACCTTGTCGAGGATGTCCTTCTGCACGCTCTCCATGCGCAGCATGCGCTGCACGACCTCGAGCGCGAACTCCTCGGGAAGCGCGCCCAGCACGCGCGCGGCATGCTCGGGCTTGATCTTGGAGAGCACGACCGAGACGGTCTGCGGATATTCGTTCTTCAGGTAGTTGGCCAGCACCGTCTCGTTCACGTTGGCGAGCTTGTCCCACATGGTGCGGCCCGCCGGACCGCGGATCTCCTCCATGATCTGGACGACCTTGTCCTGCGGCATGAAGCGCGAGATCAGTCGTTCGGTCGATTCGTAGCTGCCCATCAGCGAGCCCGTGCCCGACATCTGCGAGACGAACTCGACCATCAGCTTCTCGACGACGCTGGCCGAGACCGAGCCCAGGTTCGACATCACCTGGGAGACTTCCTTGACCTCCTCCTCGTCCATCATCTTCCAGAGCTGCGAGGAATGTTCCTCGCCGAGCGAGAGCAGCAGCACGGCCGAGCGCTCGGCGCCGGTGAGCTGGCGGATGTCGTCCTTGACGGTGGCTTTGACGGCGCGGCTCATGGGTTACACCGGTTGATGCAGCCAGGTGCGAAGGATCGCCAGCGCTTCCTCGGGATGCGACTGGACCACCTCGCCCACCTTGCGGACGGAGGATTCGCGCACCTGGCCTTCGATGCGCGAGATGTCGATCATGCTTTCGCGCGGACCGCCGAGCGCGGGAACGGCGCCGGCGGCGACCGCCAGCGCGGCGTCGTTCGGAGCCGCGCCGGCGATGGGTGCGGGCAGCTGGCCGGCGACCACGCCGGCTTGCGCGAGCATCGGCTGGGCGATGCCGATCGGCGCGAACATGCGCTTGATCAGCGGACGCGCGACGAAGAAGCCGATCAGGAGAGCGGTGACGCAGAAGATCGCCGCCTCGATGATCTTGAACCACTGGCCGCTGTCGAGGCCGAGCAGCGGCGCTTCCGGCGCGACGGCGGGACCGGTGTCGAGCTTGGCGAAGGCCATGCTGGTCACCTGCAGCTGGTCGCCGCGGCCCTGGTCGAAGCCCATGGTCGACTTCACCAGCGCCTCGATCTGCTTCATCTCGGCCGGCGTGCGCGGGTGATAGGAGCCGTCCTTGGCGCCGTCGACGACGACCGCGACCGAGAGCCGCTTGACCACGCCGCCGTCCACGGTCGAGGTCTTGGTCGTCTTCGAGATCTCGTAGTTCGTCGTTTCCTCGGTGCGGCCGGAATTCGACTTGGTGGAGTCGCTCGTGCCCTGGGTCTGGTTGGGCAGCGCGCTCGACACGCTGACCGCGTTGTTGTTGGCCGCGTTGGTGTCGGTCGCGGTCTGCTCCACGGTCTGGGTGGAGCGCACGACCTTGCTGTCGGGATCGAAGGTCTCGCTGGTCTCGCTCAGGTGATTGTAGTTCATGTCGGCGGTGACCTGGACGCGCGAATGGCCGGCGCCGACCACGCTGCCGACCAGGGATTCGATGCGCTGGCGCAGCCGGTCCTCGAACTCGGTGGTGTGGCTCTCCTCGCCGTCGGCGATGGCGTCCGGGCCGGACTTGTCGTCGCCGCCCGCGAGCAGAGTGCCGCGATCGTCGACGATGGCGACGCGGTCGGGATTGAGGCTCGCCACCGCCGCGGCCACGAGGTGCTGGATCGCCTGGACCTGGCCCTTCTCCATGCGCCCGCGCGTCTTGACCACGACCGAGGCCGACGGGTTCTGCTCGTCGCGCGAGAAGATCTGGCGCTCCGGCACGACCAGGTGCACGCGCGCGCTCTCGATGCCTTCGATGGTTGTGATCGAGCGCGACAGCTCGCCTTCCAGCGCCCGCAGGCGGTTGATGTTCTGCACGAAGGCGGTGGAGCCGAAGGTGTCGGACTTGTCGAAGATCTCATAGCCCACGCCCGCGGCGGGAAGGTTGTCCTGCGCCAGCTCCATGCGCAGCTTGGTGACCTGGTCGCTGGGCACCAGGACCGTGCCGCCGTCGCCCTTGATGTCGTATTTCACGTTCATCGCGTCGAGCTTGGCGGTCACCGCCGAGGCGTCGCGCGATTCCAGCCCCGAGAACAGGATCGACTTCGGCGCTTCGGTGAGCACGCCCGCCGCATAGAGGAAGAACGCGGTCAGCGCGGCCGCCACGCCCGCCATCACGCCGAAGCGCGCGGCACCGATTGCTTTGACGAATTCGGGCAACGGAAAACCCCTTGAGCTGTTCGCTAGGCAAACATTGCCGGGGTTTCGGTAAAGGGGTGCTTAACGCGGCGCGCGCGATCCAATTCACGCCTTGGAAATGCCGGTTAACGGATCGTTGACACCTAACGGCATGCGGGATTTATTTCGCCGTCAACCGGAGCATGTCCCATGCGAGCTCGCGCAGCGCTTGCTTTCGCCGCCGCCCTGATCGCAGCACCCGCTTCGGCCTACAACGTCACGATCTCGGACGCTCCCACCAGCAACGGAACGCTCGGCGACGGCGTGTTCAAGGCGACCGGGCCGGACGCGGTGCTCAACTATCTGGATCTGCAGGCCGCGCTCGCGGGCTCGGACGTCTCGGTCAGGACCGGCACGCGCGGATCGCAGGCGGGCGACATCACCGTCGCGCACAAGATCGCGTGGCAGGCGCATAGCCTCAAGCTGGACGCCTTCCATTCGATCGTGATCAGCAAGAGAATGCAGCCGAGAGGGGTTGCGGGGCTGGAGCTTGCGACCAACCACGGCGGCGCCGGCGGCGACATCGTCATGGGCGGCGGCAGCCGGGGCAGCGTAAATTTCTATTCCACGGGGCAGCCGCTGAAGATCAACGGCACGTCCTACACGCTGATCGACAACGTGATCTTCCTGGCCACGGATGTCAGTGCGTTCCCGTCGGGAAACTACGCGCTGGCGCATGACGACGTCGAAGGCACAGCCTTCACCAGCACGCCCATCGCCGTGACGTTCACGGGGACGTTCGCGGGTCTGGGCAACAGGATATCGAAGCTGACGATCGCGACGAACTCCACCAACCAGGACGAAGCGATGTTCGCCCGGCTGGGCGCGGGCGGCACGATCGAGGATTTGAGATTGAGCGACGTCTCGATCCACAACGGTTCCGGCCAGACGACGGACACCGCAGCCCTGGCCGTTCTCAGCTCCGGCGCGATCCGCAACGTGTCGGTGAGCGGCCAGGTCTCCTCGGGCGGCAACGGCAGCGTCGGCGGACTCGTCGCGGTCAATGAAGGCTCGATCACCAATTCCTCTTCGGCCGCTTCGGTCAGCGGCACGAGCGACGTCACCGACCTCGGCGGGCTGGTCGGGATCAACAACGGAAACGTTTCCAACTCTTCCGCAACCGGCGCCGTTTCCAGTACGGCCGGTTTGGAGGCCGGCGGATTGGTCGCAACGAACGAAGGAAGGATTTTCCGGTCGTTCGCGACGGGCGACGTGGCCTGCGGGAAGTACTGCGACGCGGGCGGGCTGGTGGGCTACAACAACAACGGCGGCAACATCGATCAGACCTATGCCACCGGCGACGTGTCGGGCGGAGACGGCTGCGAAGCCGGCGGACTCGTCGGCTTCTCGGTGTTCGACTTCACACCCAATGCCATCGCCAACTCCTACGCGACCGGAGCCGTGACCGGCAACGGAGACGGCACGGCGCTTTCGGGGCCCAGAGTGGGCGGATTCATCGGCATCAACAGCACGACGTTCATCTCGACGTCCTACGCGACGGGCGCGCCGACGGCCACGGGCACGTCATTTCTCGTCGGCGGGTTCGTCGGAGAGGACGACGCGACAGGCGCCAATGCAAACGACTACTGGAACAAGACGACGAGCGGGATCACGGATCCTTCGCAAGGCGCAGGATCGCCCGCCAACGATCCCGGCATCACCGGCCTGAGCGGTGCGCAAATGCGCGCCGGGTTGCCGGCCGGTTTCGACGGCGCGGTATGGGCGCAGACGCCCGGCGTCAATCACGGCCTGCCTTATCTGATCGCTCTGCCGCCGCGGTGAATTCCAGTTCACAACTTCGAAAGCGAAGTTACAAATACCTGCGGTTCGTTGACTCCTAACGCATGGCGCGATTTTATTTTTCCGCTACCGGAGGATGTTCCATGCGAAACTACGCCGCTTTCGCCTTCGCCGCCGCGCTGATCGGCACGCCCGCCTGGGCCTACAACGTCACGATCTCGGATGCGCCGACCAGCAACGGGACGCTCTCGGGCGGCGTGTTCAAGGCGACCGGACCGGATGCGGTGCTCAACTATTCGGAGCTGCAGAACGCGCTGGCCGCGGGCGACGTCTCGGTCCAGACGACCGCGCACGGCAACCAGAACGGCGACATCGTCGTCGCGCACAAGATCATCTGGTCGGCGAACATGCTCACGCTCGAAGCCTACCATTCCATAGTCGTCGACAGCCCGATGTTTCCCAAGGCGCTTTCGGCGCTCGACCTCATCACCAACGACGGAAAAAACGGCGGCGATCTCGTCCTCGACGGGGGCCGCATCTCCTTCGACAGCGCCTCGCAGGTGCTCCAGATCGACACGGTTCCCTACATGCTCATGGACGGAGTGGGCATGATGTCCACCAACATGACCGGCAACCCGACGGGCAATTTCGCGCTGGCCCACAGCGAAACCGAACCGACCTCGTTCAGGGGCATTCCCGTCGACGCCACGTTCAACGGCAAGTTCGAAGGGTTGGGGAACACCATCGACGGCCTGATCATTGCGGACAGCGACCATGCCTCGCTCGCGCTCATCACGACCGTGGGATCGCTGGCGACGATAAGGGACCTCTCCTTCACCAACCTCACCGTGGCGGACGGCATGCACGCCGCTCTGAGCCTTGCCGGTCTGACTCTCACCAACGACGGCCAGATCTCGAACGTTTCCATCGGCGGAAGCGTCGCGGGCGATTACACCGACACCAACACGATCGGCGGCCTGGTGCTCCGGAACAACGGGCGCATCGTGGATTGCACGTCGTCGGCGACGGTGAGCACCGACGGTCCGGGAACCATCGGCGGCCTGGTGGAGCTGAACAGCGGGACCGTCACGCTGTCCGGCACGACGGGAGATGTAACCGGCGGCGGCGCGGCCACGGCCGGCGGTCTCGTGGGCTTCAACAACGGGCCGGTCACGCTCAGCTTCGCGAAGGGCCACGTCGCCAGCCGCGGAGGAACGCTGGGCGGCCTGATCGGCAACAACGTCGGAACCGTCGACCAGTCCTTTTCGACCGGCGACATAAACAGCTCCGGGGGCGGCGCGACCGACGGCGGCCTGGTGGGCTCCAATTCGGGCCAGATCACCAACGCCTATTCGAGAGGCGCGATCGTCGGCCAGAACAGCTCGACGATGGGCGGGTTCGTCGGGGCCGCCCTCCCGAACTCGCAGATCGCGATGTCCTATTCGACCGGCTCGACGACGGGCGGCACGACCATGGGCGGGTTCATCGGCAACAACCAGGGCGGGGCCGCCTGGGCCTATTGGAATACATCGACGTCGAACACGATGGATGCGACGGGAAGCGGCAGCAGCGACGGCATTTCCGGATACACCTCCGCTCAGCTGCGCGCCGGATTGCCCCCGGGCTTCGACAGCTGCACATGGGCGGAAGCGCCCGCCGTGAACTTGGGCTTCCCCTATCTGATCAACAATCCGCCGTCGAATCCCAGTTCGTGTAATTCTGCACGCGGTCGCTAGTTCCTATACTGCTGCACGCGCGTGGCGCGCAGGCCCGCCAGGCCATGGCGGTCGATGGCGCGCTGCCAGGCGAGGAATTCCTCGACGGTCAGCGTATAGCGCTTGCAGGCTTCATCCAGGCTCAAGAGCCCGCCGCGCACCGCGGCGACGACCTCGGCCTTGCGGCGGATCACCCAGCGCTTGGTGTTGGGCGGCGGAAGATCGGCCAGCGTCAGCGGGCTTCCATCCGGCCCGATGACGTAGCTGACACGCCCCCTGCGATCGTCACCCATCATCATGCTGCTCCTAACTCCATCACCCGGGACGACGATACGCGGCGGCCTTTTAAGAAAGAGCCAAAGCCCAGGGTAAACAAAGGCATAAACCGACCTCTAGACTTGTACGGAACACACGGGCGGCGGCGGCTTTTTCACGGTTAAAGCCGCCGCCACTCGCGGTTTAGTGCTGCATCTGCATCAACTCGTCCATCATCTGCGACGCCGTGGAGACGACGCGCGCCGATGCCGAATAGGCCTGCTGCGTGGTGATCATGCTGGTGAACTCGGTCGCGAGATCCACGGTCGAGCCCTCGAGCGCATAGGACTGCAAGGTGCCCGAGCCCGCGGTGTCGGCGGGATTGATGCGCGGCGTGCCCGACTGGCCCGACTGCGCGAACGCATTGCCGCCGACGAGCGTCAGCCCATCCTGGTTGGCGAAGGTCGCGAGCGGCACCTGGTACACCGCCTGGGTCAGGCCGTTCGAGAAGTTCGCGGTCACGACGCCGTCGGTGCCGACGCTGACGCCGGTGACGTTGCCGAAGATGGCGCCGTCGGCATCCGAGCCGTTGAGCACGGAGTCGGACGCGAACTGTGACATGCCATCGGCGCTACCCACAGTGCCCATATCGACTGAAACGGTCTGCGACAGCAGGCCCGACTTGCTCTGATCCCAAGGAATCGTCAGATCGAAGCTTCCGGACTTGGGGTCGTTGGTAACGCCCGTCGGCCAGACATCCGCAAGAGACCCGTCGGGATTGAAGGACACGACACCCGATGAAAGCGGATTGGGGTCGGTGGGCTTGCCGATATTGTTGGGGTTGTTCGAAGGTGTCGTCAGTTTGGTGGGGTCGCCGGCATACGACACTTCGTACTGCCAAGTGTTCGCACCGGTCTTGACGTACGAAATCTTCAGCGGCTGCGTGCCGCCCTGGCTGTCATAGGCGTTGATGGTCGTCTGGAATTGCGGCGTGACGTTGCCGTCTTCCATATCGCCGACCTGATATCCCGTCGTGACATCCGCGCTCGCGTCCAAGTTCGCGTCGATCGACATCTTGGTCGTCGCCTCGCCTTTGCCGCCGATGTCGTTCAGGCTGATCGGGCCGAGCGACGAGCTCGACGGCGCGCCGTCGGTGCCGAGCGGATAACCCAGGAGATAAAGCCCCGCCGCGTTCTTCAGCTCGCCGTTCGCATCCGGCGCGAAGGAGCCGGCGCGGGTGAACAGCATCTGGCCGATGCTGTCGGCGCTGGTCGAGACGCAGAAGAAGCCGTTGCCGTTGATCGCCAGATCCGTCGGCGACGAAGTCGCGAACTCTGCGCCCTGCTGGGCGATGTTGGCCTGCGAGCTCGCCATGACGCCGGTCGCCAGGCCTGCGCTACCGCCGTTGGCCGAGCCCAGCATGGTCTCGAACACGCTCTGCGAGGTCTTGTAGCCGACGGTGTTGACGTTGGCGATGTTGGAGGAGAACACGCTCATCGCGCGGCTCTGGGCGTTCAGCCCCGAGACGCCGATCATCATTGCATCGTACAAACTCATTGGTTTCGTTCCTTCAAGGGCTCTTGGGTGGTCTTCGCCACCTTGCCCGCCGTGAAGCGGCCGCTTCCGGGCCGCGCGTTTGGTTCCGTCAGAGATTGATGCCGAAAAGCGAGAAGCCGCTGCTGCTGCCGGTGCCCGGCAGCGACGCGAACGGCGAAGACGAGGACGGCGACGATGACGACGGCGACGACGCATCGGCGTTCGCGCCCACCATCGAAACTTCCGACAGCGGGATCTCGGTCGCGCCGAGCACCAGCATCGGCGTCGTGCCCGACATGTCGACCGCGGTGACGATCGCCTTGCTCGCGATGGTCGAGGTGACGGCCGAGCCGTCGGCGGCGGTCGCCGAGACCGACAGCGTGTATTGGCCGTCGGGCAGCTGGTTGCCGTTCATGTCCTTGCCGTCCCAGGCGAAGTCGTTGTTGCCCGCGGAGGTGCCGCCGCTCGCGGTATAGACGACCTTGCCGCTCGCATCCTTGACCGTGAGCGCGGTCTGCGACGACGGCGCGCTCAAATTATAGGTCCAGTCGACGGCGCCGTTCTCGAGCGCGCCCTTGCCGCTGGTCATCACCACGCTGTGGCCGATGTAGTTGACCGCGGCCGAGGCCTGCTGGCTGAGCGACAGCGCGATCAGCGACTGGAGATTGTCGTTGGTGTTGATCTGCTGTTCGACGCCGGAGAAGGCCACCAGCTGCTGGGTGAACTGGTTGGAGTCCATCGGCGACATCGGATCCTGGTTCTGCAGCTGCGTGGTCAGCAGGCGCAGGAAGGTGTCGAAATTGCCGGCAAGCTGCTGGGTCGCCTGGCTCTGCGCGCCATTCAGCGTCTGCGAAGTGTCGATCGTGGTCATGCCCATCTCCTTGTCATGACATTCTCCTTCAGACGAAAATGTCGAGGCGCCCGTCGGCGAGCGCGCGATGCTGGTTGGCGAGGGAGGCGTTCACGGCTTCGCTGCGTGCGACGACCGCATGGGACAGGCTGCGCGCATGCGCCCCGGAGGCGCCGCCTCCGTCGCCCTGCCCTTGTTGCTCTCCTTTAAGCGAGAAATTGAGGCTGGAGTTGGACACGTCCAGCCCCGCCTCTTTCAAAGTGCGTTCAAGATTTTGTGAGTCGCGCTGTAGCAAAGCTACGGTCTCAGGCCGCTCGGCGGTCAGCGTGGCCTCGGCCTTGCCATCGTGTGACACCGTAAGCCGAACCTCGACCCTGCCGAGCTCGGGCGGATCGAGACGGATCTCGAAAGATTTCGTCCCTGCTGCCGCTTTGGCGACAATTTGAGCAGCCAGCGCCTTCAGGTTGGGCTGCGGCTCGGGGAGCGCGGGCTCAGGCGTGTGGGCCGGCACCGCGGCATGCACAGGCGTGGACGCGGACACGGATGTGAGCAGGTGCGTCACCGCTGCCGTCGCGGCTTGCGCCGGCTGATGTGCGGGTTGCGACGGTTGGGCCTTCGGCACGGATTGTTCGTTCACGGACGCTTCGGCCGGTTGTGGCGGCGGCGCGTCGCGCTCGACCTCCTGCGCGGGCGTCGCGTCCTGGACGATCGGCTGCGGAGCTGTGCGCGGCGTCCTGTCGACGACGACCGCGGGCTTGCCTTCGGGCTGGGTTTTGGCGTCGGGCTTGGTTTCGGATTGAGGCTTGGCTGCGGGCGCAGCAGCCTGCACCGCCGCCTCGACCAGCTCGGCAGGAACCTCGGCTGCTTTCGGCGCTTCGATCGCCGGTGCCTGGACAGGCGCCTGCACCGGCGGCCTGACGACGTCGGCCGCGATCTTGTCCGGCTCCGGCTTTGCCCCGACCGTCGGGACGGGACGCATGGGCGCGACCGCGACCGGCTCCTTGTCATCATCGTCCGTAGACGGAGGAGCGGCGGGCTTCTCGATCTGCTCCGCATCGGGTTTCATGGCGACGGTCTTCGCGAGCTTGATGTCCGCAGCCGCGGCGGGGCGCGGCAGGAGCTTGGCGACGTCGATGGTCTTGGCGTCCTTGACGGGTGCCGGCTCGGCGGCGGGCGCGGGCTTGGCGTCTTTCGCTTGCGGCAAAGGAAGGACGGCCGGCGCTTGCGGCGCGGCCAGGTTCGGCGTCAGCGCGGCGAGCAGCTGCTCGAACGCGCCGTCATCGGCGTCCGGCGGCGACGCTTGCAATGCGGCGACGGATTTCACGACGACAGGAACTGCAGCCAGCTGAGCCACGCATCGACCTACGAATTTTCCGCATGTGTCGAAGCAAGGGCCGGACCACTTCGTGCAGCTTGTTTTTGCTGGAGATTCCGCGGCGACCGCGGTCATTTCGTCGAGGCACGAACTGCCTTGCGCGGCAAAACCTGCCGCGTGGATGCACGAAAAAGCCCGCCAAACCGGCCTCGAAATATGGCACGAAGCTTGCGCCCAATCTCACCGGCAACTTACGCGCAACGAGGCGCCCCGTGAGTTTGAACGGCATCATGTCGAGCGCCCTGTCGGGCCTCCTGACCAACACGGAAGCGCTGCGCGTCACCTCCAACAACATCGCCAACATGAACACGCCGGGCTATGCGCGGCGCGTCATCAACGAGCAGTCGCAGTCCTTCGGCGGGCAGCTGGGCGGCGTCGACATCGCCTTCGTTCAGCGCGTCATGGACAAGTATCTGGGCGCCGAGACGATCTCGGCCACCGGCTCGTCGGCGCGCTACGACGCGCAAGCCTCGATGTACGACCAGCTGAACGGCATGCTGGGCTCGCCCGGCGACGGCACGGCGCTGACCTCGCAGCTCTCCAACGTCAGTTCCGCCCTCGGCCAGTCGGTACTGGCGCCGACCGATTCCGCGACGCAGCTCGCCAGCCTCTCCGCCTTCCAGAGCCTGGCGACGCAGTACTCCTCGCTGTCGAACCAGATCGCCGGCTTGCGCGCGCAAGCCGACCAGCAGATTTCCGGCGCCACCGGCCAGATCAACACGCTGATCAAGCAGATCTACGACCTCAACACCCAGGCGCGGCAGGCGACCATCGCCGGCGACACGGGCGCCGCCGTCTTCGACCAGCGCGACCAGGCGGTGCAGAGCCTGGCGCAGCTCATCGGCGTGCGCGCGCAGGAACAGTCCGACGGCAGCGTCAACGTCACGACCGACGACGGCACCAGCCTGGTCGGTGCGACCTATGGTCAGCTCGACTATCAGGGCGGCACCAATGGCACCGCTTCGGCGATCACGCTGACCAGCGTCAATCCCAGCACCGGCAAGGCGGTCGGCCAGCCGCAATCGCTCGACGCCCATATCGGCTCCGGCCAGATCAAGGGCCTGATCGAGATGCGCGACAGCAAGCTTGCCGACATGGCCGAGCAGCTGGGCAATCTCGCGCGCCAGACCGCGCTCGCCTACAACGCGCAGCACAATGCGAACACCGCATTCCCGCCGCCGACGACATTGAACGGCCGCGACACGGGCCTTCTCTCCACCGATGCGCTGAACTTCACCGGCAAGACCACGATCGCGGTCACGGATTCGAATGGCAACCTGGTGTCGCGCATCGACGTCGATTTCGATGCCGGCACGATGTCGGTCGACGGCGGCTCGCCCACGAGTTTCGGCGGTACGGTCGGCGGCTTCACCTCCGCGCTCAATTCGGCGCTGGGCGGCAACGGCACCGCGAGCTTCACCGACGGCGCGCTCAAGATTTCCGCCAACGGCACGAACGGCATCGCGCTCAAGGACGACGCGACGACGCCCGCTTCGCGCGGCGGTTCGGGCTTCTCGCAGTTCTTCGGGTTGAACGACCTGTTCCGCACCTCGCAGCCGTCGATCCTGTCGACGGGCCTGAGCGCCACCGACGCGGGCGGCTTCACCGCCGGCGGCACGATCAACCTGGTGCTGAAGGACGCCAAAGGCGGCATCGTCAAGCAGGCCAGCGTCACCGTCGGCGCGGGCCAGACCATCGGCGACATCGTCAATGCGATGAACACCGCGATGGGCGGGACCTGCTCCTTCGCGCTCGGCTCCGACGGTTCGCTGACCGAGACGCCCGCGAACCCGGCCGACAAGCTGACCGTCGCGTCGGACACCACGACGCGCGGCACCACGGGCATGAGCTTCTCGACCCTGTTCGGGCTGGGCGACCAGGAGACGGCGAACTTCGCGTCCGGATTCGCGGTCAATCCCGACCTGGTGAGCAATCCGTCGAGACTCGCTTTCGCGCAGCTCAACATCGACGCGACGACGACGGCGGGCGCGACCGTGGTCGGCCATGGCGATTCCAGCGGCGCGCTGGCACTGCAGAACGTCGGCCAGGCGACGCAGAGCTTCGCGGCCGCGGGAGGTTTGGGCGCGCGCAGCGCCACGCTCGGCGACTATGCCGCCTCGTTCTATCAGAACGTCGCGCTGGCCAGCCAGACCGCGACCTCGAACCAGACCGCCCAGGACGACCGCCTGCAAGAAGCGCAGTCGCGCGCCTCCAATGTCTCCGGCGTCAGCCTGGACGAGGAGCTCACCAACATGACGACCTATCAGCAGGCCTATGGCGCGAGCGCCCGGGTGTTGAGCGTCGTGCAGCAGCTCTACGACACGCTGCAGAACATCGGAAGGTAACGAAGATGAGCGTCGACCGCGTCGCCAGCAACGCCCAGGCCCAGATCCTGCTACAGCAGATCATGCAGGCCTCGAGCCGCATGAACACCGCGCAGCAGCAGGTGGCGAGCGGCAAGGTCTCGTCCGACTATGCCGGCATCGGCGGCAAGACCTCGGCGCTGGAGGCCGCACGCGCCAGCGCCGCGCGCGCCGATGCCTATCAGTCCGCGACCAAGACCGCGCTCGCCCAGGTCGACCTCCAGGACACGCAGCTCAGCCAGCTGTCCGCCGTCGCCGAGCAGCTGCACCAGGCGATGCTGACCGCCGCCGGCAACAACGACGCGACCGGCATGATGGACGCGGTGAAGAGCGTCTTCGACCAGGCCTCGGCGGTCCTCAATTCCAAGGACGCGAACGGCAACTATCTCTTCGGCGGCGACAAGGACGACCAGCCGCCGTTCAACGTGACCTCGCTCAGCCAGCTCGCGAGCCTCACCGACGTCTCCCAGGCCTTCTCCAACGGCACGCAGAAGAAGTCGGTGATGATCGGCGACGGGCAGTCCGTGCAGATCGGCGTGCTCGCCTCCGACGTCGGCACCAAGCTGATGCAGACCTTGAAGGACATCGCGAGCTTCGATGCCGGCCCGACCGGTAGTTTCGACGCGACGCTTACCGGCGCGCAGGCGGCGTTCCTCTCCGGCGAGCTTCCCGCCGCGAAGGACGCGAGCGCCGGCCTCAACTTCGCCAATGCCTCGAACGGCATCACCTATAACCGCCTGAGCGACGCCAGCGACCAGCAGCAGGCGCTGAACACGCTCTACAAGGGCTTCGTGTCCAACATCGAGGACGTCGACATGGGCACGGCCATCACCCAGCTGAACGAGAGCCAGACCGCGCTTCAGGCGGCGCTCCAGGTGACCGCGCAGCTCGGCCAGATCAGCCTGCTCAACTACCTGCCGAACTAGGCGCCTTGCGGCCAGGGTTGCGGGGCGCGGCGCCCGGGCCTATAGGGCGCGCATGACGAAGCCCCGCATCGTGGCCGCCATGTCGGGCGGCGTCGATTCCTCGGTCACCGCCGCGATCCTCGCGCGTAGCGGCTACGACGTCGTGGGCGTGACCTTGCAGCTCTATTCCGCTGCCCAGCCCAAGCGCAAAGGCGCGTGCTGCGCCGGCCAGGACATCCACGACGCCAGGCGCGTCGCCGAAACGCTGGGCATTCCTCACTACGTCCTCGACTACGAAGCGCGCTTCAAAGAGCGCGTGATCGCGGATTTTGCGCAGACCTATGCCCGCGGCGAGACGCCGATCCCCTGCGTGCGCTGCAACGAGCGGGTGAAGTTCGCCGACCTGATGCAGACCGCGCGCGACCTGGGCGCCGAGGCGCTGGCGACCGGGCACTACGTGCGAAAGATCGGCGACGAGCTGCACCAGGCCGTCGATCCGTCGCGCGACCAGAGCTATTTCCTCTTCGCCACGACGCGCGAGCAGCTTTCCTATCTGCGCTTCCCGCTGGGCGGGATGGAGAAGCGCGAGGTGCGCGCGCTCGCGGCCGAGCTCGACCTTCTCACCGCCGACAAGCCCGACAGCCAGGACATCTGCTTCGTGCCCGACGGCAAGTATTCGAGCATCGTCGAGAAGCTGGCGCCGGATGCGGCACGGCCCGGCGAGATCGTCGACCACGGCGGCCGCGTGCTGGGCACCCATCCGGGCGTGATCCATTTCACCGTCGGACAGCGCAAGGGCTTGGGCTTGGCAGGCAACGAAGAGCCGCTGTTCGTGCTCGCCCTCGACGCCGCCAAGGCGCGCGTCACCGTCGGTCCGCGCGAGATGCTCTCTACACGGACGATTGCGCTGCGCGACGTCAACTGGCTGGGCGACGCGGAGGCCGACGTCGTGGACCTGAGCGTCAAGGTGCGCTCGATGCGCCCGCCCGTCCCTGCCCGCCTCTATCGCGCCGAGGGCAAAGTCGAGCTCGCGTCGCCCGAAGAAGCCGTGGCGCCCGGCCAGGCCTGCGTCTTCTATGACGGCTCGCGGGTGTTGGGCGGAGGCTGGATCGCGCGCGGCATAAGCGTTTCCAAGGCCGCATAAGCAACTCCGTATGAAACCATACGGACGGTCCACCCGGCCGTTTGCGCCGCTTCACAATTCAACTAAAAGTTTACTCTGCCGAAGGTTCTCGTCGGGAATCCATCCGGCGATACTTTCGATCATGGGAGGAAAGCATGAGACACCCGCAGACGAAGAAGATCGTCATCCGCACGGCGGCGTACGGCGTGGCCTTTGGGTGCATCCTGGCTACGGCGGCTCCCGCTGCCGATAGCGATATCCAACAGACGCTGAAAGCGTCCACGCCCAACAACCCCAACGTGGTGCGTCTTCCGAAATGCAAGAAGAAGGGCATGCGCGTCGTGGTCGATCTCAGCACGGGGACGACCAACGGCGTCTCCAATCCGAACGGAACACTCGATCCGAAATGGCAGTTGAACAGTGCACCTCCGGGCACGGGATTCACGACACCGGTGCCGGTCTACTCGATACCGCCATGCTGCGGCGCCTGGGCACCTCCGGTCGCGCCCGCCACCTGGGTCTCGCCGTGGCAGAACGGCAGCTTCCCTTCCACCGCGGTCAGCGGCATCTACAGATACGAAGTCACGTTTTCCCTCCCGGCCGGCTATACCAGCATCCAGGTTCAGGGTGTATGCCGCGCTGACGACGAGGGCCGAATCGCGCTGGATGGCACACCGATGTCCATGCCCTATTGCCATTTCCCCGCCTCGGCTCAGATCGGCACCTTCAACTTCAACGTCACTTCGCCGCCGCAAGGACTGCACTATCTGCGTGCGCGTGTGCAGAACGGTCCGGGGGGAACCCACACGACAGGCGACCCGACGGGGTTGATGGTGCAGGCAACTCTGACCGCGCAGTGCCGCTGATCGGGCCGGAAGTTCCTGGAGGGGACGGGCAGGTCTCGTCCCCTTGGGCCCGCAACCTCTCCCATGACGGCGCGCGGGCGGTCGACCGCCCGCGCCGGACCGGCGAACAAGGCCGCCGGAGCCCTCCTTGACAGGGCTTGGACCCACACCTTACATCCCCGCCGGCTTTGGCAGCGTAGCTCAGTGGTAGAGCAGGGGAATCATAATCCCTTGGTCGGGGGTTCAAATCCCTCCGCTGCTACCAAGCTCCAACGAAAAGAGGCGGCAATGAGCGCCGAGACCCTGACCGCCCCCACCATCGACGACGTCCGCGCCGCCGCCGGGCGCATCGCCGGCGTGGTCGAGCGCACGCCGACGCGCCATTCGACCACGCTGTCGGAGATCGCGGGCTGCGACATCTATCTCAAGTTCGAGAACCTGCAGTTCACCTCGTCCTTCAAGGAGCGCGGCGCGCTGAACAAGCTGCTGTCACTGACGCCCGAGCAGCGCAAGCGCGGCATCGCGGCGATGTCGGCCGGCAACCACGCGCAGGGCGTCGCCTATCACGCCGGCCGCCTCGGCATCCCGGCCACCATCGTCATGCCGGAGTTCACCCCCTTCATCAAAGTCAAGCACACCAAGAATTTCGGCGCCAAAGTCGTGCTCGAAGGCCAGTCGCTGAGCGACAGCTTCCAGCGCGCCAACCGCATCGCCATCGAGCAGGGCCTGGCCTTCGTGCATCCCTACGACGATCCGGTGATCGTCGCGGGCACCGGCACGATCTCGCTCGAGATGCTGGCCGACTATCCGCAGATCGACACCCTGGTCGTGCCCATCGGCGGCGGCGGGCTGATCAGCGGCATCGCGCTGGCCGCCAAGGCGCTGAAGCCGTCCATCGACATCTACGGCGTGCAGACCAAGGCCTATCCGTCGATGTACGACGTCATCAAGGGCGAAAACCTGCCCTGCGCCGGCCAGTCGATGGCCGAGGGCATCGCGGTCAAGGCGCCGGGCGAGCTGACCCAGCGTATCGTGCGCGAACACGTGAAGGACATCTTCCTGGTCGGCGAGGACGAGATCGAGCACGCGGTCGCCGGCCTGTTGGAGATCGAGAAGACCGTGGTGGAGGGCGCGGGCGCCGCGGCCTTCGCCGCCGTGGTGGGCAACCGCGAGGTGTTCAAGGGCCGCCATGTCGGCGTCATCCTGTCGGGCGGAAACATCGACATGCGGCTGCTGTCGAACGTCATCCTGCGCGAGCTGTCGCGCGAGGGGCGCATGTTCTTCGTCGCCATCGAGATCGACGACAAGCCCGGCGTGCTGGCGCGCATCGCGGCCCTGGTCGGCGAGGCCGGCGGCAACATCCTGGAAGTCAGCCACAACCGCATGCTCATCGACGCATCGGCGAAGTCGGCCACGCTCGGCATGCTCATCGAGGCGCGCGACAACGACCATGCCAACGAGATCCGCGCGCATCTCGAAGGCGCGGGCTTCGCGCTGAAGGTCAGGGACTAGGAAAGCCCCGCTTCGCGGCGCATGCGCCCGAACTGGTTCTCGACGATGTGCCGGAAGAGCGCGGCTTCGCCCGCCGCGGGCGGCGCGTCGTCCTTCGCGAACGAGAAGCGATGAAGCGCCTGCGAGGGGCACGCGATCTCGCGCGTCTTCTGGCGGAAGAAATAGGGCGACAGACGCATCAGCGCCGCCAGGTCGATGCCGGCACAGAACCGGCGATAGGCCTCGCCCGCCGGAATCGGGAACGGCGCATAGTACTCCTCGACGAAAAAACGCGCATTGCCCGCGGTGCGGCCGACGATCTCCGCCTCGAGCTCGGGCTTGAAGACCGCATCGTAGGACCGGTCGAGTACGTTCTCGAGCAGCACTGCGTTGTATTCCGACGGCCGGATCTCGGCATCGCTTCCCACGGGCAGCCAATCGAGGTCGCTGCAGGCGGCGACCAAAAGATGCGCGAGGTCGTGCGACGGCTCGATCTCCGTCGGCCCATGGCTGACGTATTGCGCGGTGCCGCATGCGAACATCTGCTGGGCGGGAGTCCAGCGGAGGCGGTAGTGGCCGGGCGCCCTTGGCCGGCTAGGGCTGGCAGACGACATAGCCATTCGCGCCAACCTCCGCGCAAGCGGAGAAATAGCCCATCAACAACCAATAGAGCTGGACGAAGTGCGGCTTTGGAGCTTCGCCGCCTTTGATGGCATCAAGCTCGCCTTGCAGAACACCCAGGCTCAACGATGAAGTCACGATGAACACACGCCGAATGGTGTCTGGCGCATTGCGCACCGCTGTGATCGCAGCGTCGAGCTGACGCTTGCTGCCCTTCTGCAGACGGGAAATTTTGGTTTGCACGCCCTCGCCCTTGTAGTCCTTCATCCACCCCGAGGACTTTTTCTTGACAGCTTCGGGCTCCAGTACCATCCGGCCGAGGTTTTTTATCGCCTGACTGACGGAGACATGGAAGGCCGACGCGCTGAGAGAGAGATCACCGTGCTTCGCGTGATAGAAGCTGATGCTCTTCGGTGTAGAGCCGACACACAGGCCGATGAAGTCGGCCCACTCGTCGCCCAAATCGTCGCAAACCAGCACGTCGTTGTCTTGCGCGAACGCATTCGCAATTTCGCCGAAGGTGGAATCCGCGCTGAAAGCCTTTTGCGTCGCGGCGAATGTGCCCTTCTCGCTGACAGCGTCGGCCAACCCTGCAGCGGACCGGAAATAGCTCAGGAACGTTCCACCGCCATCTGCAAACTGCTCGTCGCGATAGAGCGATCCGTTCAGATAGGCAAGTGTGGCATCGCTGAAAAGCACGGTGAACACGTCGCTGCGATCGATGTGCTGCTTGAGCGGCATAGCGTCGGCGGCACCGAGCGGCTTAGCGGCGGGTTGGATATAGACATTGTCGATCTCGGCGATATCCAGCGCGCGCAGCGAAATCCTTGTCTTCCCTTGATGCAGAGAGCCGACGGCTTTGCCTGCCGCATCGAGAAGACGCAGGTCCGCGCCAACGTCGAAAGCACGATCGAGGGCGTTCAGGATATTCAAAGTGTGCTTCTTGCCGATCTTCGCGGCGGCGGCGCCGGTTCCGCGGACGAGGACCATAGGTTCGTCGGACTCGAACAACTCGTCCGTAAGCGCCGGCACGTCCACCGCGAAGCAGCTCGGCACGGTTCCTTTCGGCAGCGCGCCCAACTCTGCGGCGCGCGCAAAGTTACGGATGAAAGGTGACGTTTCGCTGGCGCTGCTCATGCGGTCGACGACAAGCTGCGACCAAGCAATAAGCTCTATGTGGCCTAGCCGGTCGGAACGCTCGGTGACGCGTCCCGTATTGGGAGTGGCGGTATAATGCTCGGCGCCGACGCGGACGCGATAGCCCTGCGGCACGAAGCGCCGCGTCCCGGCTGGCCCCAGCACGCCTTGAAGATCTGCTGCCTCGAGCGTCTTGTACCGCAGCGCGTAGCGCGAGACCGACATATTCCTCAGACGAATCTTCTCGAAGGTGGCGCTCGCTTGAGCGATTGCTTTTTCCACGCGGTCGGGCTCCGCGCGCTCCAAGAATTCGGACTTGAAAGCGGACGGCAAATCCAGCCCGGCTTTGAAGAACGCGACATAGCCACGGTACTCTACCAAGAGGATAAAGCCGCATATGCGCTCCTGATCGTGCCCCGCGGGCAGGTTCAAAAATACCGGCGGCCTTTCAAAGTAAAAGGATAGAGCCGACCAGTGCGCTGCCCCATGTGCCTCCCTGTTGTGCGAGAAGAGGTTGTTGGAGCGGGCGCCGTGGCTCTTTCGGATCGTGCGAAAGAGCTCATCGATCGCCGATTTCGTCAGCGGCTTCCTTTCGCGGAAAAAATAAGCCGACTTGGAAACCTGCAGCCAATCGATCATCGGATGCCCACTTCCGCCCACAATCGAGAATAGCATATTCCCGCACTGCATCCAACGGAGCGCAGCGCTTCACCACTTCCCGACAGAAGCCAGCGTCCTCATGTGTTGAGCGCATCAGCATAGCCGAACGCCGCGTCGTCCGCGCTCGCGATAGGCAGATGCTCCCCTACCCCGCCTCCTTCTTGCAGCGGTCGGTGAGCTCGTCGATGTCGTAGCTCTTGCATTTCGGCACCAGCGCCTTGGCCTCGTCCTGGCGGCCTTGCAGGCGCAGGAGCTGGATGCGCTTGGGCAGCAGCACGGGCGAGTCCTCGAAGCGCGTCACCGCCTGGTCCATCAGCGCTTGCGCGCGCACATAGTCGCCGCGCGCGGCATAGACGTCGATGAGCCGCGAATAGACTTCCCAGGACGGCTCCGGCCCGCTTGCGGCGCGCGCGAGCGCCGCTTCGGACTGCTTGGCCTGGCCCTTGCCGTCGTAATACTCGGCCGCGACATAGCCGGTATAGGCGTGGTTGTCCGTCGGCACCGCCACCGCGCGCGCGACCTGCTTGTCGGCCGCGCTCGCGCTGCCCTGGCTCTTGTCGGCGATATAGGCGGCCGCGTTCTCGGCATCGGTATAGTGGCCGAGCAGCGCGACGAGCTTGGGCTTCAACGGCGACTTGCTGTCGGGCGCCCAGGGCAGCGGCGTCGGCGCCACCGGCGTGGCGTCGCGATAGGCGCGAAAGAGATAGCCGCTCAACAGCTCGGCGCGCTCGGTCGCGGGATGATGCGTCGTCGCATCCTCGGCCATGTTGTCGACCGCCTCGTCGAAGGCGAAGATCGCGAGGTCCGCGATCTGGTCCGTCGACGGCGCCTGACCGGTCGCCAGCTGGCCCACGATCGAAAGGCCGCCGCCGAGCTTGCTCATGAAGCCGCCGGACTCGTCCTTGGGCTTGTCCTTCTTGGCGGCGTCCTGCGCCGCCTTGGCGGCAGCCGCGGCCTCGGCCTCCTGCGCCGCGAGCTTGTCCATCACGGCGAGCGGCGCCTGGCTGTCATAGCCGGCCTTGACCATCATATCGAAGCCGAGCGCGTCGGCCGCGTCCTCGTCCTCTTTCGCCATCTGCGGCATCAGCACATTGGCGCTGAGCTTCATGAGATGCTGCGCCACGTCGAGGCCGCGCAGCACGTTCTTGCCGGTGTCGCCGCCGATCGCGGCCTGGGTGTTCGACGCCACCACGTCGACCGCCGTGCCGTTCACGACCGCGAAATACTGCGCCTTCTTATACCAGTCGCGCTGGGTGTGGCGGTAGATCGCGTGGGAAAGCTCGTGGCCCATGATGAAGGCGAGCTCGTCCTCGGTCTCGAGCTGCTCGAGCAGGCCCACCGTAATGATCAAGGTGCCGTCGGGCGTGCATTCGCCGGCGAACTCGGGCGTCGCCAGGATGCGCACCTCGGGATGGAACGAGGCGGGAAGCTTCACCCCGGCCAGAAGGCGCATCATCACGCCCTGGACATAGGAATGCAGCTCGGGCGACGGCACGAAGCCTTGCCCGCGCGTGCGCATGATGCCGAGCGCGAGCGGGCGGCCCTTGACCGCGTCGCTGTAGTCGGCGGCGGGCCTGAGCTGGTCGATGGCGCGGCCTTTGGAGGGATAGCCGCTGCTGTCGCCGCCGAACAAACCGGCCGAGGTCGAGGTCGAGAGCATCAACAGCGCCGCAAGCGAGAGCGGGATCGCGCGCCCGATCTTGTTTCGCGATTCCATCACTTGCCTCCCGCCTTCGGACAGCCTTCGCCGAGCCCGCGCGTGGCGCCGACCTTCTCGGTGTTCGAGCCCATCGCGAGGTTGCGGCACACCGCGGGCAGCTTGCCCGTGAATCGGTACTTGACCATGTAGGGCGGCACCCAGAGCGGCTTACCGCCGACGCTCACCTGCAGCATCATGTTCGGCGCGCGGCCGGTGATGGGGACGCAGGTGGGAAAGCTCTTGGCGTCCAGCGTCTGCACGCGTTTGCCGCCGGCGGCGTCGTAGAGATCGACCTCGGGCGTGCGCGCGCCGAGCACCATGTCGCCCGTGGCCGGGCAATTGTCGGCGGCCATTACGGGCATGGCCGCGCATATCAACGCCGCCGCTGCAAACAGGACTCTCATGACGTCTCCCCTACTCGGCCACCGGCCACATGATGAAGATAGCCCCAGAACGAATCCGGCGCACCTACCAAGAGCAGCGCGCCGAGCTCCGTCGATACGAACACGACCTCGACCCAGTTCGCGACAGACAAACCTGACACGAGCGTAAGGATCAGGCCGGCGCCCAAGGCCAGGGCGAACGCGAAATAGTGCCAGACCTTCTCGACCGTCTTTTCCAGGACGTATTCGAAGGTCACGCTGCGCTCGCGCTCCTCGCGGCGGCGGCGGATGGTGCGCAGATGGAACCAGGACAGGATCAGGATCACCGGGAACACCGCGATCACCTGCACCAGGTTGCCGTCGAGCGCCCGGCCGTCGAAGGTCGCGGTGTTCTGGTAGGGACGTCCCTTGAAGGCGATCAGGTTGTCCATCGCCATGGCATGGACGAAGACGCCGGGCAGCAGGTCGTTGACCGGCGTATAGATCTTGTCCTGCGCCCCCTGCAGCGCGCCGCCGTAGAAGATGACGCGGCCGGTTGCCATCTTCACGACGTCGGCGTCGTCGGGGTTGGTCTGCAGCGCCGAGACCGGGAACTCGGCCGTATAGGGACACGGCGTCTTGACCGCGCCGGGGTCGAAGAAGGCCAGGTACCAGCGCCTGAGCACGCCGATCTCGTTGCCGATGCAGGAAACCGTCGTGCCGTCGTCGCGCGTCTGCGTGAGCCAGTGGTTCTCGGGCGCGGTCTTGGTGCCCCAGACCAGCTCCATCATCCCGTTCACGGGCTGGAGCTTTCCCGGATAGAGATCGGAATAGACCTTGAGCGCCAGCGACGGACAGTCGCCGCCGGCATCGGGCTTCCGGCTGAAGCAGCGTCCCGTCGCATTGTACTGGCGCGCCACGCCGGCATTGATCGGAACCGTGGGATCGAGGACCGGCACGCCGGTCCTGGCGATCTCGGGGCGCAGCGGGTTCTCGCCGAAGGGCAGATCGATGCCGCCCTCGAAATAGAGCGGCACGTGCGCCTCGCGATAGCGGCGGATCGTGTCGGCCAGCTCGGGCAGCGTCTCGTCGGGCCGGGAATCGACGAACAGGATGTCGACCACCACCGCCTTGGGCTTATAGGCGAGCAGCGCGTTCAACATCTGCGCATGGGTGCCGTATTTCCACGGCCACGGCGCCTGAAGCGCCTGCAGCGAGCCCTCGTCGATGATCGCGACCGAGACGTTGTCGCGGCCTTCGGTACCGTAGAAATAGGGCCCGGTGATCAGCAGGTCGGCGACGTCCTGCGAATAGCGCTGCACGAGGTCCGAGAATCCGAACGGGTTCATCCAGATCTGGAACGACGCGAAGGCGGTGAGCGACACCACCAGGAACCAGTACGGCACGCGCTTCTTCAGCGCCTCCATATGGCCGCGGTCGGGACGGCGCGCGCGGGTGTAGAAGGTGCGTCCTACCTCGCTCATGCTGCGGGCTCCGTCGTCAATCCGTCCAGAAGCCTGCGCTTGACGATGGATTTGCGCGCCTTGACGAGGTCGGCGAAGAGATGCGGCTTGAGCCGCAGCTTCACGTCGTCGCTCGATTGCTCGCGCAACTCCAGGAACACCGCGAGCGCGAAGGCGAAGGCGCGCTCGCCCAGATAGCCCTGCCGCGAGTACTGCCAGCCTTGCGACATCACGCTCTGGTGCTGGCTGAAGTTGAACGCGGTGTTGGCCTGGAACAGGCCGAAGCCCAGATACACCGTGAGAAGGTCGGTGGTGTATTCGTGCACCTCCTCGCCGCCCGGCGGCTCGTCCAGCCGCGCGGCCAGAAGGTAATGCGCAAGCTCGTGGATGAAGGTGGTGATCAGCTTGGCGGGCTCGGCGACGTCGGCGGGCTGGTAGGTGATCGTGGCCTGGTTGCCGTCATGGCTGAACGTGCCCGCGGGGCCCCAGGTGACCGGCTTCAGGCTCTGCAGCTCGCCCACCTTCAGCTCGGCGCGATGCGGCTGCGCCAGCAGCTTGCATTCCCACTTGCGCATGCCGGCGAGCAGCTTGACGCGCTCGAAGATGTGCGCGGCGCGCGCTTCGCCTTCCGCCTCGGTCGGCGGAAAGAACTCGCGCGTGGGCGTCACCAGCGGCGTGCGCTTCAACCGGTCGCGGCCGCCGAAGGTCTTGAGGAACCAGCCCCAGGTCTCGACCTGCCAGGCCTCGTCCTCGGCATCGAGGAAGATCCCGCTCCCGAACAGCCCCATCCGCGTCCCCTACCGCGAAAACTTCTCCGACAGGATAATCGAACTCACGGTCCTCGCCACCCCAGGCGCCCTGCCGATACGGTCGAGCAGCGCGTCGATGCGCGCGGGCGTCTCGGTCTCGATGGTGGCGATCAGGTCGAAGCTGCCGGACAGCGCGGCCAGCGAGCGCACCTCGGGCATCTTCTTCAGCTCGACCGAGACGCGGTCGGCCTGTTTGGGGTCGGTCGAGATCATCACCACCGCGCGAATGGTGGCGGGCGCCCCCTCGTCCGACAGGCGCACGGTATAGCCCTTGATCACCCCGTCGCGCTCGAGCCGGGCGATGCGCTCCTGCACCGTCGAGCGCGCCAGGCCGAGCTTGCGGGCGAGCGAAGCGGTGGGCTCGCGGGCGTTGGCCCTGAGCAGGGTCACGAGCTTGGCATCGGCGTCTCTCATGGCGCTGAACCGGCGATTCGACGGATTATCCTGCGTTTCGACGGGCTCAAAGGCAAGTTCCGGCGTTTCGCCGCCTCCTGACCGTCACCGGAAACCGCCATTCTCCGCGGCGTTTCGAGGGAGTGCCCCATGAAGAAAGTCATGCTCGTCGGCGGCGGCAAGATCGGCGTCGCCATCACCGAATTCCTGTCCTCGACCGGGGACTACAAGCTCACCGTCGCCGACAAGGACCCGGCGAGCCTGCAGCGCATGCCGCGCAAGAACGTCGAGCTGCGCAAGGTCGACATCCTCTCCCCCGAATTCGTCCACGAGGTCGAGGGCCACGACATCGTGCTGTCGGCGACGCCCTACAACCTGACCGCCACGGTGGCCGAGGCCTGCAAGCGCGTCGGCGCGCATTACCTCGACCTGACCGAGGACGTGGAATCGACCCGCACCATCAAGCGGCTGTCCGACGGCGCCAAGACCGCCTTCATCCCGCAATGCGGCCTTGCCCCCGGATTCATCTCGATCGTGGCCTACGACCTGGCGAAGAAGTTCGACAAGCTGCGCGACGTGCAGATGCGCGTCGGCGCGCTGCCGGTGTTCCCGCACAACGCGCTGAAGTACAACCTCACCTGGTCGACCGACGGCTTGATCAACGAGTACTGCAATCCGTGCGAGGCGATCCGCGACGGCGTGCGCACCGAGGTGCCGGCGCTCGAGGAGCTCGAGCAGTTCACGCTCGACGGCGTCGAATACGAGGCGTTCAACACCTCGGGCGGGTTGGGCACGCTGTGCGAGACGCTGGCCGGCAAGGTCGAGAACCTGAACTACAAGACCGCGCGCTATCCCGGCCACCGCGACATCATCAAGCTGCTCGTGCGCGACCTGCATCTCGGCACGCGCCGCGAGATCTTCAAGGACGTGCTCGAGACCGCGATCCCGATCACCTATCAGGACGTGGTGCTGGTGTTCGTCACCGTCAACGGCTGGAAGGACGGCCTGCTCACGCAAGAGAGCTATGCCAAGAAGATCTACAGCCAGACCGTCGGCGACCGCCTGATGAGCGCGATCCAGATCACCACCGCGGCCGGCATCTGCGCGATGTGCGACCTGCTCGTCGAAGGCAAGCTGCCGCAGAAGGGCTTCGTCCGCCAGGAAGAGGCGACCTTGAACGACTTCCTGAACAACCGCTTCGGGCGGTATTACGGCAAGGGACACTGAACAACTAGACATCCCATGGGATGTCAGCTATGAAGGCGTGTGTTCAGAGCCGTGATCGATACGTCCGTCGTGGTGGCGGCTTTGCGCAGCCGCGCGGGCGCCTCCAACGCTCTGCTGCGACACGTTGCGGAAGGACGCGTCGCGGCGTTGGCGACACCGGCGCTCTTTCTTGAATACGAGGAGGTCCTCAAACGGCCCGAACAACGCGCCGTGCATGGCTTGAACGGCGAACAGATAGAGAGGTTTTTGGCGGCGCTTGCGAGCGCGATCGAGCCGGTGACGGTTCATATCGGCTGGCGGCCTCAACTGCGCGATCCGTCCGATGAAATGGTGCTGGAAGCAGCCATCAATGGTCGGGCCGACGCCGTTGTGACGTTCAATGTGAGGGATTTCCTTCCGGTGACCGGACAATTCGGGGTTTCGGTTCTGCGGCCGGCGGAGGTTTTGAAAAGGATGCAACGATGAGCAAGGCGACATATCCCCTCAAGCTCCCCGCGTCCATCAAGCTCGCCGCGGCGCGGCTGGCAAAGGAAGACGGCGTCTCCCTGAATCAATGGATCGCGGCTGCCGTCGCGGAAAAGGTCGGTGCGGTCGAAACCGCGGCGGACTTCTTCAAGCGCCGCGCGCAGAACGCGAAGCCTGCCGATCTGCTGTGGTTTCTCGATAACGCTCCGGCGCAGGTCCCCCTGCCCGGTGATGAAAAAAAATAGGAATGACAATGAGCACGAACGAAATCCTGGCATCCCTCGGCGTGGCCACCTCCGGCGCCACGCCCGCGCGCTCGCCCATCGACGGCGCCGAGATCGGCCGCGTCGCTTACGACGACGCAAGCTCGGTCGAGAAGAAGATCGCCGCCTCCGTCGTCGCGTTCAAAGCCTGGCGCGACGTGCCGGCGCCGCGCCGCGGCGAGCTGGTGCGCCTGTTCGGCGAGGAGCTGCGCGCCAACAAGGAGGCGCTCGGCCGCCTGGTCACGCTCGAGGCCGGCAAGATCCTGCAGGAGGGCCTGGGCGAGGTCCAGGAGATGATCGACATCTGCGACTTCGCGGTCGGCCTGTCGCGCCAGCTCTACGGCCTGACCATCGCCAGCGAGCGCCCCGGCCATCGCATGATGGAGACCTGGCACCCGGCAGGTCCGGTCGCCGTGATCTCGGCCTTCAATTTCCCCGTCGCGGTGTGGGCGTGGAACGCGTGCCTGGCGCTGGTCTGCGGCGACAGCGTGATCTGGAAGCCGAGCGAGAAGACGCCGCTGACCGCGCTCGCGACGCAGGCGCTGTTCGAACGCGCGGTCGCCAAGTTCGGCACCGCGCCTAAGAACCTCTCCCAGGTCGTGCTCGGCCTGCGCGACGTCGGCGAGATGCTGGCGAAAGACGCGCGCCTTCCCGTCGTCAGCGCCACCGGCTCGACGCGCATGGGCCGCGAGCTCGGCCCCGTCGTCGCCGGCCGCTTCGGGCGCTCGATCCTGGAGCTCGGCGGCAACAACGCGATGATCGTGACGCCGAGCGCGAAGCTCGAGCTGGCCACGCGCGCGATCCTCTTCGCCGCGGTCGGCACCGCGGGCCAGCGCTGCACCACCTTGCGCCGTCTCTTCGTGCACGAGAGCATCTACGACAAGCTCGTGCCCGCCTTGAAGAAGGTCTATGCCGGTCTTCCCATCGGCAGCCCGCTGGAGAAGGGTACGCTCGTCGGTCCGCTGATCGACAAGGCCTCGTTCGAAGGCATGCAGCGCGCGCTCTCCTCCGCCAAGGACGAAGGCGGCAGCATCACCGGCGGCGCCCGCGCGCTCGCGGACAAGTTCCCGGACGGCTTCTATGTCCATCCCGCCATCGTCGAGATGCCGGATCAGACCAGGACCGTCTGCCACGAGACCTTCGCGCCGATCCTCTATGTGATGAAGTACAGCGATTTCGACGCGGTCATGGCCAAGCACAACGACGTGCCGCAGGGCCTGTCGTCCTGCATCTTCACGACCAACATGCAGGAGGCCGAGCGCTTCATCGCGGCGTCCGGCTCGGACTGCGGGATCGCCAATGTGAACATCGGCCCCAGCGGCGCCGAGATCGGCGGCGCGTTCGGCGGCGAGAAGGAGACCGGCGGCGGGCGCGAAAGCGGCTCGGACAGCTGGAAGGCCTATATGCGCCGCCAGACCGCGACGGTGAACTATTCCGACGCGCTGCCGCTCGCCCAGGGGATCGAGTTCGCGGTCTGACGCGAAGGGCCTGGACGGGCCGCCCCGGCATCCCCATATCGGGGGCGGAGGTCCACCATGTTCCACGACGCGATGATCTGGCCGTTCCTGCTGTTCTGGCCGTTTCACGGATTCCTGACGCTGTTGATCATCGTCTTGATCGTGAGCGCGATTTTCCGCCGGCGGCACTATTACTACTACAACCACCCCTATGGCTGGGGCACGGGTTCCGGGCCGGCGCCGGACAGCCGCAAGCAGGCGCTCGACATCCTCGAGCAGCGCTATGCCAAGGGCGAGATCCAGCGCGACGAATATCTGCAGAAGAAGCAAGACCTTGGCGGCTAGCGCGGCGGCCGGCGCGCCGCCGTTAACCGCTTCTTAACTCTCCCCTTCGCGGCCGCGGACCCGAGGCCTAGGCTTTCCCCGTTACAGTGGGGAAGCCTTCGGATGCCCAAGAACGTGGCCCAGTTCACCGGCATGATCGTCACCGCCATCGTGGTGTTCGGAACCGATCTGGACGTCTATTACGCCATGCCGCTCGGCATCTTCGCCGGCGCCTTGGCCACCCTGTTCGTGGCGCTGTCGGACTATCGCGCCGAACCCGAGCCCATCCCCGTCAAGATCAGGCGCTAGCTTTTTCGTTCCGCGGACCCGTGCATAGATAGTCCCCATGGAGGGGGACTTTCCGTTCGTCGTCACGGCGGGCTGGACGCGCCGCGTGTTGTGGCCGCTGGCGGCGCTGGGCTTTGCCGCGGGCGCGGTCTTCATGCCCGTTCTGGACCTTCCGCTGTGGGCCAAGTTCGCGGGCCCGGCAGCGCTCGCGCTGTTCGCCTTCTTTTCCGCCCGCACCGCGATCCGCACCTGGCTCGAACGCGCGACCTTCTATGCCGACCGCATCGTGACGCGGCGCTGGTTCAAGGAACGCGAGATACGGCGCGACCAGATCATCGGATTGCGCTCCGACTACAAGGGCGCCGACGTCGCGCTGTTGACCCGGGAGGATGAGGACGACCCGTTCGAGCTGAGCACCTTCGAGGTCCAGGACGAGGACGTCTGGGCCTGGCTGGAAGACATTCCCAACTTCGACATGCGCGACGCCGAGGCCAGGGAAGACCAGTTCCTGAGCGACGCGCGCTTCGGCGACACGCCGCGGCAGCGCCGTGCCACGCGCAAGCGTCTGGAGAGGATATCCCAGTGGCTCTTCTTCGCTTCCATGACAGGCGCGGCGTGGACGGTGTTCTTCCCTGCTCCATACCTCTGGGCCATCGCGGCTTCGGCAGCGTGGCCGTTTGCGATTGTGCTCCTATACCTGCTGAACCCCGAGCGTTTCAGTCTCTCCTTCAGCGACGACCAGCCCGATTTCCGGCAGTCGATCGGGGCCTGCATCGGCTTCGCCGCCGCGGGCCTGGCGATCCGCGCGGTGACGGACTTCCACTTCCCCGAATGGCCGCTGCTGCTTGCCGGCTGCGTGCCGGTTGCCGCTGCCGTCACGTTGCTGCTTCGCAGACTGGACGGGGTCCTGCGCACCACGCCCGTGGTGCTGGCCCTGGTCTTCCCGCTTGCCTATGTCTATGGCCTCGCCGCGCAGGCAGACGTCTTGTTCGTTCCTCCCACCAACGTCCAGGTCTTCACCATCGTCTCGACCGGCGACAAGAACACGATCTTCACCCTGTACGCGACGCCGGACGGCGGAAACGGCCAAGTGCAGGCAATCCTTGTCGATCCGATCACGCAAGTCTCGGCCCATGCCAAGGGCAAGCTTTGTGTGTGCAGCGGAACGGGCCGTCTGGGCCTGCGCTTCTCCTTCGCGGTGCTTTGCCCGCCCCAGCATCGCTGAGGCGCCATGCCCGGCGACGACCGCGAACTCTTCCTGATCGAACTGGCCGCGTTCGGTCTTTCTCTGCTGGCGAGCCTCTGGCTGATGTTCGGGGAAAGCGATGTGACGCCGGCGTTCTGGTGCTGCGCACTGCTGCCGCCGCTCGGGCTTGCGCTGACGGTCGCCGAGCGCGGCCCATGGATGCCCCTTGAGCGCCGCAAGGCAGGCCGGCATCTCGCGCTCGGCGCGGCGACGGCGATCCCCTGCTTTGCGCTGGTGTTCAAGGCCTTCTCGTTTCCCCACCTGCTGCACGATGTCGGCGTGGTCTCCCTGGGCGTGCTGGCCGGCGTCGCGATGATCGTCCTGTTCGGCTGGCTCGATCCCGACTTCAACAAAAGGAAGAAGCGCGACAGGGCGCCGCCGGGGCTTTCCTCGCGGCCCTGGCTTATGTCGTCGGCGTGGCGATCGACGGCAACATGCTGTTCGACCGGTCGGTGCCGCAGCACTTCCAGGCCGCGGTGCTCGACAGGCGCATCGTGGTCACGCACAGCCGCCAGCGCGGCACCAACACCACGTATCACGTCGTCGTCGGCCCTTGGGGGCGGCGCGGCGGCACGGAAGATCTCGACGAGGGCAAGGGCTTCTATGACGGTGCCGAGCATGGCCGCAAAGTCTGCGTGGTCACCGGCACGGGCGCGCTGGGCCTCGACTGGTACAGGATCAGATACTGCTGACGATCCCCGGCTCAGCCCGGATCCGGCGGGATCGAGTTCAGCGCCTCTTCCATCTGCTGGAAAGTGGGCTGCGCCTCGGACGGCACGCTGCCGCGGCCGATCTCGACGCTGACCTGCGCCGCATTGCCGTGCAAGTGAGCCACGAGCACGTCGCGGATGACGTGGTAGAAATGCGCCTCTTCGTCGACGATGGCTTTGAGGCGCGTCGCCATCGGGCCGACGATGCCGTAAGCCAGGAACACGCCCATGAAGGTGCCGACCAGCGCCGAGCCGATCATGCGGCCGAGCACTTCCGGCGGCTCGCTGATCGCGCCCATGGTCTTGATGACGCCGAGCACCGCGGCGACGATGCCGAGCGCGGGCAGGCCGTCGGCCATGGTCTGAAGCGCGGTCGGGCCTTCGAGCGCCTCGTGATGATGCTTCTCGAGCTGCTTCTCCATCGCGGTCTCGACCTGGTGCGGGTCCTCGAGCGACATCGTCATCATGCGCAGCGTGTCGCAGATGAAGGCGCAGGCGAAATGGTCGTGCGCGATCTTGGGGAAGCGTTTGAAGATCGACGATTCCTCGGGCTTTTCGATATGGGCTTCGAGCGCGATCAACCCCTTGGACTTCATCGTCTTGGTGAGCAGGAAGAGCAGCGACAGCAGGTCGCGATAATCGGCCGGCTTCCATTTCGGGCCCGAGACGACCTTGGCCAGCTGCCCGCCGACTTTCTTCAGCGAATACATCGAGCCGCCGATGAGCAGCGCCGCGATCGCCGCGCCGCCGATGGTCATCATCTCGTGCGGCAGGGCCTCGAAGACGGGGCCGAGCGAGCCGCCCGAGATGAGGAAGCCGCCGAACACCATCGCGAAGAGGACGACGAGCCCGATGATCTGAAGCATACGAGGTTTGCCTAATAATTCGCGGCAGTATCGAGGAAAGGAATTAAGGAGCGATAAACCTTGAGCGACCGCTAGAGGAGCGCGACCTCGCCTTCCTCGCGCGCGCGATCCTCGTCGCGCCGCCAAGGGCCGTTGTAGAAGGCGTCGTTGTGGCGGCGCCGGTCCGGCCCGAAGAAGCTTTCCGCGCGCACGAAAGGCCTGGGCCGGTCGACGATCTCGGCGATGCGCAGGAACAGGCTTCGCGCCGTGACGGGCTTGGCCAGGAACTCGGTCACGCCCGCGTCGCGCGCGGCGGTCACGCGCGCCCGCTCGGTATGGCCGGTCACCATGACGATCGGGACGAAAGGATTGGGACTTGCGACAGAGTTGCGAACCTCTCGCGTAAACGCGATGCCGTCCATCGGCGCCATGGTGAGATCGGTGAGCACGAAATCCGGCGCCGCGGTGCCGAGCATATCGAGCGCCTTGGCGCCGTCCTGCGCCTCGAAGACCTCGTTCACGCCGAGCCCGCCCAAGAGCGCACGCAGGAGGGCGCGCATATGCGCATTGTCCTCGACGATCAGCGCTTTGAGATGCGAGAGTTGCGGCGCCATGGAGCGGGGTTAAAGGGTTGCTACCTCAGGTTACGGGCGGGTGGTTATCGATCCCTTTACAAACTCCCCTTGCGGAAGGGAAAAAATGAGGCGCCGTCTGGAGCGCTGGGCGCTGTGCCTTAAGATAGCAGCGCAAGCTTTTCTCTCACCAGTTGCATACGCCGCCTGCGCGCTCATCGTGCGCGACGGCAAGGTGCTGCTGGTGCGCCACTCCTATGTGCCCGGATGGCTGCTTCCCGGCGGCGGCATCGGGCGCGGCGAAGCGGCCGTCGACGCCGTCCTGCGCGAGATGAAAGAGGAGATCGGTCTTGTCAAATCGTCGCCGCCGACACTCTTCGGACTCTATTCGCGGCGCACCGGCTGGGCGACGAACGTGATCGCGCTCTATCTGTTGGATGATGCCGAATTCATCTTCACCCCCAATCTGGAGATACGCGAGACCGTGTTTACTGATCCCCTGAGTCCTCCCGACGGCACCCCCAACTCGGTCCGGCGCCGCCTGGAGGAGTACGCCGGGCTGCAACCGAAGGCAGCGTATTGGTAAGGCGCGGGAACCCAACCTTCCGGCGGCGCGTTATAGGGTTACCGCTAGGTACTGAAGCAGGAGATATACCAATGAAGAAGTTTGCAGTTGCCGCGGCCGCCATCGCCATGAGCGCCGCTACCCTGGCGCTCACGACGACGAGCGCGTCGGCGGCGATCGCTTGCAATCGCGAAGGCGAGTGCTGGCACGTCCGTAATCACTATGCCTACAAGCCCGAGTTCGGCGTCGTCATCCACGAGGACGGCTGGCGCTGGGGCGTGAACGAGCGCTATCGCTGGCGCGAGCATCCGGGCCGCGGCTATTGGCGCAACGGCATCTGGATCCGCTTCTAAGAAGCGCTTTCAAGTTACGCGTGAGCGGCCGTCCTTTCGAAAGGAAGGGCGGTCGCTTCACGTTTGTGGGCTATCTCAAACCGGCTCCCAGCCGAACACCGAATTGGTGGCGCCGAGATCGTGGAACGAGGGCTTCAGCGCCGGCATCGCATGCTCGGCGATGCTCTGCGGCGTCCAGCCTTCGAGCCGCGCCAAGCCGCGCACCGGGCGCGGCTGGCTCATCAGGAAGATCTCGTTGCCCCGCGCCACGAAGATCTGCCCGGACACGTCCTTGGTCGCCGGCGAGGCCAGCGACACCGCGAGCTGCGCCACCTGGTCGGCGCGCATGAAGTTCTTCATCCGCTCGACGCGCTTGGCCGAGGCCTCGTCCTTGATCGGGATCGTCGCGATCAGCCGCGACCAGGCGAAGGGCGCAATGACGTTGGAGCGCACGTTCTTGGCAACCCCCTTTCCAGCACATTGGGATCCTAAGCTTAGAATTCCACGTGGACAAGTTGTCGC